>JAEEGK010024350.1_pt1 | contig 12556 bp, 6 predicted proteins | sample 8958771 | NCBI WGS metagenome assembly JAEEGK01 (sample SAMN16246547, study PRJNA631951) | gut metagenome | biome: gut microbiome; feature: rumen; material: SC-attached | host: Bos | place: Iran: Karaj | collected 2018-10 | reverse complement strand
AATCCCCAATCCCCAATCCCCAATCCCCAATCCCCAACAGTTAAAATATTTGTAAATAATTGAATAAACAATAAATTAAATATTTTCAAAGATTAACCAAATTAACCAAATTAAATAAAATAATTAACTAATTTTTTTATACTTTTTTTATTTATTTGAAAATAATTCCTAAATTACAAAATAATTAAAAAATAAATGAGAACATCAAATGAAAATGATTCAAACAATTTTATTCAAGAAGATCTGATTCCATCTCCAATAAGTCCTAATTATAATAATGACTATGAAGATTCCCCAAATACAGAACTTATAATGACTGAATATGATAATAGGAAAAATTTTACAAAATCAAAAATACCATTATCATATAAAAACTTAATTAAATCATATTCAAATGATAGAAAAAGATATTATAACATATATGAAAAAAGAAAAAGAGGAATTCCATCATTTTACTTAAAACATACATATTTAAAAAACCAAGACAATTTCAATAAATATTTAAAGAAGAATGTGGGTGATAAAGGATTGAAATTAGAAGGAAATAAAGATTATGAAGATATTCCAGTTAATGAATATATAAATGAAATAGAAGATTATAAAGAAAATATAAATAAATTAATTAAACATAATGATTGGTTTTATATTTATCCAGATGAAAATGAAAACAATGTTAATAAAATGAAATTAACTCCTCTTCCAAGTAAAAGTAGATTATTAATGGAAACAAATAAAGAAAAAAATGATTTTAATTTTGCAGAAAGAAATGCTGTTATGATGAGAAGAATTGAATATACTCATTCTTTAATTTCTAAAAATGGTAAAAAAGAAGAAAAAGAAAGATTAGATAAAGAAAGAGAAAAAATCTATTTAATTATGAAAAGTGCTGTTTTAACTATTGAAGATTGGTGGGTTAAAATTTTAGAAAAACAAAAAAAAAGACAAAAACATTTTAATTTTTTTCTTGAAGAAAATAAAGAGAAGATAAATGATTTTTTTATATATTTGGATAATATTTTTCGTTTTAAAAATAATAAAGATGAAAAAAGAAAAGTTTATATTGAATTTTTTAGGAATTTAATAAAAATAAGAGATAGTGAAAATAGAAAAAGAAATAAATCAGATAATAACATTATTATTCCAAATGTTAATAGAGATAATCAAGAACCTGAAAATTTAGGATCTAATCATACGGTTGATATACGGAAAAGTGAAGAAAATTTATTAAAAAATAGTAATAATAATACTAGTTCCAATTATTATAGATATCAAACTGAAAATAATTTTAATAAAACAAATAAATTAAAAAATTCTAAATCTCCTAAACAATTATATCATTATATGGATAATAGTACAAATGAAATGGTTATTTATAGAAATAATAATTCTAATTATAAAAAAATTATTTCTGAAAATTTGAGTAATAGAAGAAGTTTAAAAATGGGAATTATAAATCCTAATAAAAATAATTCTAAATCTATGAGAATTAATGATCTTAAAGATTCACAAAGTCCATATTCATATCATAATAATTTACATAATTATTTCAATAAAAATCAAATTAATGATAATCGAAAAAAAATGAATAAAAATAATAATATTAATAACAATAGATTTGCTCCTAAAAATTCTAAAGAAAAAATAAAAAATATAGAAGAGAAATTTAGATATGTTTTAGAAAAAAGTAAAGATTATTTAAATCAAGAAAATAATAAAGGAAATCAAACAGTAAATAAAAAACCAAATAATTATAAAAAAATAAATAATTTTAAAGACATACAAAATAATTTTATTGAAGGTAATAATAATAAAGATTTTATTATAAATAAACCTCTTTCAACATATAATAGTAATGATAAACTTAATAGAAAAAGTTTAAATAATAACAATTCTAATAATAATTATATGAATCATGGAGATGATAATTATAGTAATAATAATAATAGAAATAATCAATATTCTAAAAATTCTGAAGAAAGTGGAAAAAAAATTAAAATGATTGTTAATGATGATTTTCAAGATTTAAATTTTAATAATGAAAAAGGAGGAAAAAATCCTAATAAAACATTTCAAAAATATATTTATCAAAATAAAAACAATAATGAACTTAATACATTAGGAAATGAAGAGAAAGATTTTAATTTAAATAACGAGCAAGAAAATAATAATAAAGATTATAATCAATTTAATAATATTAACAATAAAAATAAGTTGTTTGAAAATTTAGAAGAAGAAGAAAATAATAATCAAAAAAAAAATAAAGATTACAATCATGAAAAAGATTATAATAATAAAAAGATAATAGGTAATCAAAATTATAATAATAATAAAAATTTAATTAGAAATTCACTGAAAAATCAAACTAATGTAAAATCAAGTAATAATACAATGGAACCTATTGAAAATGAAAATGATGAAAACATTAATTTAGGTGAAAAGAATTTAAATAATAAAGGAAATAGTCAACCTAATGAACATGATATATATAATAATTTAAAAATTAACAATAATAATAATTATGGAAATGATAATGATTTGAATTATAATAAAAAAAAGTCAAATGAAAATAAAAATTCTAATAGAACAAATAATAATAATCATTATGATAATGAATTAAACAATCCTTTTGATAATAATATGAATAATAATAAAAAAAATAATAATAATCTTTTGGATAATAATATGAATAATAATATAACAAATAATAATAATCCTTATGATAATAATATTAATAAGAATATAAAAAATAATAATAATAATCCTTTCAATAATAATATGAATAATAATACAACAAATAATAATAATATTCCTTACAATAATAATATGAATATTCATATAAAAAACAATAACAATAATCCTTATGATAAAAATATGAATAAGGATATAAAAAATAATAATAATAATCCTTACGATAATAATATAAATAAGAATATAAAAAACAATAATAATAATCCTTACGGTAATAATATGAATAAGAATATAAAAAATAATAATAATAATCCTTACGATAATAATATGAAAAATCATATAAAAAACAATAACAATAATCCTTATGATAATAATATGAATGATGATATAAAAAACGATAATAATAATCCTTATGATAATAATATGAGTGAGAATATAACAAATAATAATAATCCTTACAATAATAATATGAATAAGAATATAACAAATAATAATAATAATCCTTACGATAATAATATGAATAATCATAATAATAGAAATAAAAAAAATATAAATAATGAGAAAAATAGAGATAACAATGGTAATAATAAAGATGAAAATGATAATAATTATAAAATGAATAATGAAAACAATATGAATAATAATCCTTTTAATAATAATGAAAATAATATAAATAACAATCCTAATAAAAACAAAATAAACAAAAATCTGAGAGGAAAAAAAGCCGAAGAAAATTATTCTGAATTTGAAAATCAAAATAATAACATTAATGAATTAGGAAAAGAGAATATAAATAAAAAAAAAAACAAAAATTCAAATAAAAACAATAATAATAAAAATCATAATAATGAATTTCCACTTTCCGGAGTTAATCTTGATTATGAAAATTTAGATGATGGAATTAATTTTTCAAGAACTAATCCTTCAGAACAAAATAATAAATTAAGGAATATTCAATTAAATAAAGGGGAAAAAGCAGGAAATTCTAATTACAATAATACTAATAAAAGTGAAAATCCAAAAATAAATAATAAAAATATGAATATTCAAAATAAAAATGGAAAAAAGAAAATAAATTCAAATGATAATAATAATAATCAAAATGAAAAAAATAACGAAAACAATTTAAGGAATAATATTCAAAATATAAGAAATAATAACAAAAATAAAAATGATATTGAACAAAATTCAGAAGAATTATTGAATGATAATGATATTAGAGAAAATTCAAATGTAATAATAAATAATAATTTAAATAATAAAAACAATCAGAATGAAATGAAATTTAATAATAAAAATAAAAAACAATTAAGTCATTCAAATTCAAATAATAAAAATAATTTAAAAAATACATATAAAAATTTAACAATTGATAATGATAATAATGAGAAAAGTTCAAAATTAAATACAAAAAGAAGTAAAAAAGGTGAATATTTGGTGTTAGGAAATAAAAAAAATTTAATGACATCTAATTCAAAGAAAAAATATGAAAATGAAGATGAATTTGAAAAAGATAATGAAACAAAATATAATTATGATGTAAATGATAAAAAATTAATGAGAATTGATTCCAAAGGAGTTATTGAAAATATAGAAAATATTTTAATCGAAGATCCTAAACCTTTAAAAACTACAAATAAAAAAAAATTAAATAACAATAGTAAAAGATATACTAATAATAGTAAAAGAAATATAAATAATAATAATAAAATAAATAAAAAAGGGATTTACAATAATAATGATGAAGATAAAGATAAAGATAAATTTAATAATATTAATATGTTTACTAATAAATCATTAAGATTATCAAACACTGAAAATATTAATATACATCCTAATTTGGATAATTTTGAAAATGAAGATAATAAATATAATTTAAATCCTCAAGAAAAAATAGAAAAATTTATTTACTTAATTGGAAGGACTAAAAAAGAAGAATTTTTCAATAGATTAGTATTAAACTATTTATATAAAGAAAATATTAATTTAAATGATGAAGAATTAATTGCTTTGTTAAAACTAGGAAATAATAATACATATCAAAAAATTTTAAATAAAAGTTTAAAATTAAATTTAATTAAAGATGATTATAGAGAAAAGAATATATCATTTAAAGATTGGGTTGAAAAATTCATAAGAAATAAAAATAATAAAAAACAAAATAAAATAAATAATATAAATGTAAATGGGGAAGATCTTAATAATGATTATAACAACAAAAAAAATCAGAGATATTCAAATGAAGATGATACTACAAATAATATAATTTATAAATCAACTAAGAATAAAATAGGAAATAACAATTTAAAAATTAGTAGAAAAACTATACAAAGTAATTCAAAGAGAGATATTCAAATAAATATTATAAGATATGATGAAGATGAAGTAAATAAAAGTGAAAATAAAAAATTTATTAAAATGCCAATAAATAATTTGGATAATAAATTTATAAATGATAATACAAATGAAGAAATTATCACATTAAAAAAATCTAATAAGAAAACATTTAATAATGATTATGATGATGATGATTACTATGATGATGATGAATTAGATTATTTTAAATCAAAAAATAAAACAGGTAAAATAACATTAAGAAATAAAAGAGATACATCAAAAGATATAATTTTTCCTAAAAATTTAAATGAAGCATATAATTTAATAAAAAATAATAGTTATAAAAAAAGTGAATTACATAGAGAATTCAAAGATGAAATAGATAAATTTTAGTTTAATTAAATTTTATATTTTTTTTAATTGAGAATATACAATAAATATTATATTTATCATTATTATTTACTATAATTTTAATTAATTATTAATAAAAAAATTATCTGATTAAAAAAAAAATGGATGCATTCCATTCAGAATTAAAAAAAATATCTTTAAAAACAGGAAAAATTCAAATGACGAAATCTCAATATTTAGATTTATTAAAAAAGCATCATAAAAGTATTGACATAAAAAAAAATAGCGAAAAATGTGAGACTAATAAAAATAATATTTTAAAGAATAATAACGAAAAAAAAAATATAAATAAAATAATATCTTCATCTCAAGAGAAAGAAAAAATGAATATTCCTTCTGAACAAAATAAAAAAAATTCATTAATTTTAAATTTAAAAGATAAAATAATAAAAGAACATAAAAAAACAAATTCATTACAAATTGAATTTCAATTATCTCCTCATAAATTGTTTAAAAAGAATATAAAAATAATGCCAAAAAAAAGACAATTAGGAAAAGCAAAAATGAAAGAAATTCGTAATTATTCACTTTTAGAAAATATAAATTCAATTGAAGAAGCTTCAAAAGAAAATATAGATTTAGAACAAATAATTCAAAATGAAAAAAAAGAAAAAGATAATACAACTTCTTCAACCAACAATGATTCTTTTGAAAATTTAGATACAATTATTATTAACAGTGAAGATAATAGAAAAATAAAATATTTTGTGAAAACAAGTAGAAATAAATTAAAACATTCTTCTTCTAATAAAAATTTTAATACTCTTGATTATGAAAGTCCAAATTATAATAATTATAAATGTAAAACTAGTAGAAATAATTATAATTATGGTTTAGGAAATATTAATTATTTTCATACTTTAAGTAGTTCAAATATTAATAATTTAAATTTTAAATCAAATGATTTATTTCTTAATATTGAAGATTTAATTATGATTGAAGATAAATTAAGTAAATTATTAAAAACTATCAGTGAAAAAAATATTAAATTTATTAATAGAATTTGCTTTGAATTGTGGAATTATTATTTTAATTGTACTTTTAAAGGTAATTGTGATTATTTATTTACTGAAACAAGAAATAAAAATGTTGTTAATTGCTATAATACTTTTTTATTAATTAGTATTATGCTAATATATGATTTATCTTTTAATCCTAAGTTTTTTATTAAATTGATTGATTATATTAAAAAAATATTTTTAATTAATCATCAAAATTACTTAATTATATGTCAATATTTAATTTCTAGAATAAAATCTGAATATTTAAATAGTAAATGGGTAGAACAATTAAAAGAAATAATACAATCTCAAATTTCAAAAAAGCAATTTTTTTTATTTGAATTAGAGCAAAATTTACAATCTTTAAATAAATTATTATCAATGATAATCAATATTTTTAATAACAATAATTTAATTTTAAATTCCAAAATATCATTAATATACAAAAATTACAATCAATATGATTCAGATACAATAAATAAAATTTTTATGACAGATATAATTAGAATAGAAAATAAAGTAGGTTCATTATTATATTCTACAAGAAAAACTTCTTATCCAATAATTACAGATTCTTATTTTATAACAACTAAACCAACTAAAAACTTAACTTTAGTTTTAGATTTAGATGAAACTTTAATGTCCTTTATTTTTATTAATTATGAAAAAAAAGAAGGTTTAACAAGAATAAGACCTTATTTATATAATTTCTTAAATTTAGTAAAAGAATATTATGAAATAATCATATTTACAGCAGCAACAAAAAATTATGCTGATCCAATTTTAGATGTTATTGAAGAAATTAGAGGAAAATATTTTAATTATAGATTATATAGAGAACATTGTTCAATTATTGATAATGATTTTATTAAAGATATAAGTTTAATTGGAAGAGATTTAAGTAAAATGATTATTGTTGATAATATGCAACAAAATTTTAAATTACAAAAAGAAAATGGAATTTTAATCAGTTCTTTTTGGGGTGAAGATGATAATGATAAAGTTTTACTTCAATTAGGAAAAATTCTAGTTTCTATTGCTATTGATATGATTGAAAGTGATTTTGAAATTGATATAAGAGATGAATTGAAAAAATATAAAGAAGATATTTTAAAAAATATTTCAATGAATTAAATTTGTGTATTAAGTTAATATATTTTTTTTTGTAAATTTTTTTTATGAAATCAACTAATAATTATGATTTACTATTTATTTTTGTTAGTTTTTTAAGAAAAGAGTTAACATTAAAATTAATAAACTAAAGAACACTCAAATAATTATTAAGATAATATAAATAAAAATTATATCTCTCATTTTCTTACATTACTACTTCCATAAATAGAAATAAAAAACTTTTATTTTTAAATATAAAACAAAAGTTTTAATTATGATTATAATATATTTAAATATAATAAATTAAAAAAATAAATAAAATTAATAATATTTAAATATTTAAAATTAAAAAAATAAAAAATGAGTTCCATTTCCTCATTTAAATCAAAAAAGCCCCAAACAATATTATCAGAATATGAAATGAAAAAAACAATAGGAAAAGGGACTTTTAGTATAGTAAAACTTGGAATTAAAAAATCAACGAAAGAAAAAGTAGCAATAAAAATCTTAGAAAAATCAAAAATAATAAACAAAGATGATTTAATAAGAATAAAAAGAGAAATATCAATATTAAAAAATTTCAACCACAAAAATATAATAAAAATTTATGATATATTTCAAGACAATGAAAAATATTATATCATAATGGAATATTGTGAAAATGGAGAATTATTTAATTATATAGTAGAAAATCAAAAATTAAATGAAAAAGAATCAAGTTATTTTTATTATCAATTAATAAATGGTTTAGAATATATTCATTCAAAAGGAGTTGTTCATAGAGATTTAAAACCAGAAAATTTACTATTAGGAAAAGGTAAAATTTTAAAAATTATTGATTTTGGTTTATCAAATTATTTTAATTTAAATAATAATAATTTATTAAGTACACCTTGTGGAAGTCCTTGTTATGCTTCTCCTGAAATGGTTTCTGGAAAAAAATATAATGGATTTTATATTGATGTTTGGAGTTCTGGAATTATTTTATATGCTATGTTATGTGGTTATTTACCTTTTGAAGCTCAAAATAATGATCTTTTATTTCAAAAAATTATGAAATGTAATTTAGATTATCCTGCTTTTATTTCTAATTCAACTAAAAGTTTATTGAAAAAAATTTTGGTTAATGATCCTAATAAAAGAATTAAAATTGAGGAAATTAAAAAACATCCTTTTTATATTCAAGGAAAAAATATATTTAAAATTCTTCACCCTAATTTATTTAAGGATAATAGTAAACAAATAATTAAGAATAATAATAGTAATAATAATATAAATGATGAAAATAAAAATAGTAGTAATATTATTATAAATGGAAGAAGTGAAAATAGTAATAAAAATAATGAATATAAAATAAATAATTATATTACTTTTTCTGATAGAACACAAAATGAAAATAAATTATTATTAAATGTATATAAAAAGAGAAGTATTACTCAAGGGAAACAAAAAAATTTAAAAGAAATTAATTCTACAAGACCAATAACTTCAAAATTTGAAATATATAAAAAAATAAAAGAGTATGAAATAAATTCTAAAGATAAAATAAAGAATCAAAAAGAAAATGAATTAGAAAAAACAAACACTCATTACTTAAACACAAACAATAATATAAATAATTCAAATTTTAATCTTAATACAAAATCAAACAACAATTCAAATGAAAATTCAAATTATAATAGTATTAAACCAAAAACAATTCGTTCATACACATTAGGAAATACCAAAGAATTTAACCCAGAAAAATTATTAGAAGTATATTATAAAAAAGAAAAAAATGAGAATAATAGAGAAATTTATTCTCCAAGAAAAAATATGAGAGCTTATCTAAGAATAAATACAGAACAAGCAAATTCATATAAAGGATCTTTTAATTATACTTTAAGCAATAATATAACAAATTCTAGTAATAATTTATCAAAAAAAACCAACAATCATAATAGAGGAAAAAGTTCAAAAGAATTAGAAAATTTTTTAAATACTCAAACAATAACATATAGAAATCCTACAAATTATGAATTATATGGAGGAGTAATTCAAAAAAATAATAATAATTACAATAAAATAAGTAAAATAACACCTTATGTTAATTTAATTAATAAAAATCATCAAAGATATATTAATACTATATCTAATTCAAATAATAGTAATCCTTCTTCTGTTTCTTCTTCAAAATATAATTCTACTACTACTCATACTGTTGAATCTAATAGTATTTATAATCAAAATAAAAAAAATAATAATATTGTGATAAATAATTCTATTATTAATGTTAATATGATAGAACAAAAAATGTTTGTAAATCAACAAAACAATTTTTGCATTGATTTACCATTAAAACAATATAACAATGTTAAAAATAATAATGTTAATGTAAATAATAAAAGAAATTCTGAAATTTATCAAAAATCTACTTTAATAGATATAAGTAATTATTTGAAAAATAAGAAAATTATAAATTATATTTCTAATAATGATTATAACAAAAATATTTTAAATGGTAATAGTCCTGTTACTCAAATAAATTTAAGAAATAATAGAGGAAATTCAATTAGAATTAATAATAATTATAATTTAGATAAACAAAATTCACATTTAATTAATAATGATGCTAATTTAAATATGAATAATCTTTATTTAAGTACTGATACTTTTATTATTAATAAAAAAAAACAAAATAAAAATGATAATGAACTTTTATTAAGCATTGGAAATTATAACAGAAAATATATTCCTTCTTTTAGTAATAATGGTTATAGAAAATTGACTAATACATTAAAATATTTAGAAAATCAAAGAAAAAATATTCAAACATCTGTTTAATATATTTATATTTTTAGTTCATTTTTTTAAAAACATAAATTAAAAAAATAATAATTTTATTTTTTGAATTAATCGATTTGTAATTTAATAAAATTAATGAAAGTTTGAAAAATATTATTATAAATATCCATTTCCTTTAAAATTGATAAATGATTTAAAATAAACTATTATTAAAAAATATTATAAAATGAAGAATTATGAAAATCATCTCAACAATCAAAATTCATTATAATAACATTGACTTTTTAATCAAAGATTTTTATAGTCACCTAGAAGAAACTAATTATTATAGGTTAATCATTTAATATCAGATGAAATTTTTTGAATCAATTTATCAGAATTTGAAATTAAACATTCTATCAAAAAACAATGAAATTGAAAACATCATTGAATACTATAAATATAATTTTTTTTATTGAAAATAAGAGAATTTTATTAAATGGAAAACTATTCCTTTTTATCTATAGAAATTTCAATTAATTATTATACTATTGAAATAGAAAAAATAACTACTTAAGATTATTTTTTTTCATTAAAGATTACATTATAAAAATAAAAAATTTATCATTAATTCCATATTATTATTATTTTCCTTCATAAAAAAATTAAATATAAATTCCAAAAATAATTATAATTGTTGTAAAATAATAAATAATTAAAAATATTTAATTAAAAAAGATTGTTGTTGGTTCATAAAAAAGGTTTATTTTTATATATAATGAATTCTCAAGCTCCCACAGAAAAAGGATTTCAAAAAGTTGTATTTTATGTATTACTTTTAGCATATTTTAGTGTTCCAATTTATCAAATGATAAATTGTCTTAAAATTCAGAAAGTCACAGACAAAAAGAAAGAGATTGATAAAACATTAAATCTTTATAAAAATGATAATAATAATAATTATGAAGAAATTAATGATTACAATTACTGTCAAGAGGAATTTTGTGAAGAAAATAATGATGAAAATATGTCTAAAAATAATGATGAAAATATGTCTAAAAATAATGACCAAGAATTTGAAAGTTTATATTCCAAATATGATTTTATTACAATTCCATTCATTATTTATTATAATTGTTATAATTCTTGCATGGACTTTTTTAGTTTTTCTATTTAGATGTGTATCATTCCAGGAGGGAGCTGAATGTGCTGCTGCATGTTGTATTTGTTGTGGGAAGAATTTGCCTACTTGTGTAAAAACAATTGCTGCTTTTGCTTTGAATGCTCCATTTATGGTTCAATGTTTTTTAGAATGTCTTTTATTCATTATATCAATTGTTCATTTAAATTATTCAAAAAAGATAAAATCAAAATTACCTTCATCTTATGAGAGTATTTACGAAGATATGGTTCATTTTGAGAAATGTTTAGTAATTAATATAGTTGTATCAATTCTTCTTTTTTGTTGTACAATAGGAAAGCATATTATTTTTACCTGTTGTTATGATACAATTAGTAGAGAAAATATTAATGTCATTCCTCAGGGAGTGGCTCAAAATTAATAAAAATATGATAAATATTAAAGAAATAATCATTTTTATTCTAAAAACAAAAGAATTTAAAAAATGAATTAATTATAATTAGGTAATTTAAAAAATGGGATTGGGAATTGAACCTAATTCCAGTCCCCAATCCCATATTTTTTATTTAAAGTTTTTTTGTTTTCTTTTAATTTTTTCATTTAAATAGATATAAAAATAAATAAATAATAAAATCAAAATTTTTATTAATTAATAAAATAGAAAAATAATATATATATTCAATATTTAGGATGGGGATTGGAATCAATCCCCCAAAGAAAAGGAAAATTTATGCAATATTTACATTCATTTCTGGTATTTATAAAACTTTTTTTTCTTTTAATTTTTTAAGATATAATTTAATTATTGTTTATTTAAAATCAGTTTGCCTGATATATTTATGTGATATGAATATAAAAAATGATAAATATCATGATATCAAAAAACAAAAAATAAAATAAATTAGTACTATCAATCGTACTGTTTGTATAAATGATATAATATTATTTATATGTGATTATTAGTGATAATCATTATTTCTTTGTTTTTGAATTAATCTACATTAAATTATATAATATTTTAAATATTTATTATTTTATTAAAATCTACTTTTTTATACAACGATAACAAGACTGTTTTTTAACATAATATTTTGTTGCGACA
>JAEEGK010024347.1_pt1 | contig 12558 bp, 1 predicted proteins | sample 8958771 | NCBI WGS metagenome assembly JAEEGK01 (sample SAMN16246547, study PRJNA631951) | gut metagenome | biome: gut microbiome; feature: rumen; material: SC-attached | host: Bos | place: Iran: Karaj | collected 2018-10 | reverse complement strand
TATGATTAATAATATATATTATTTCAAAATTCAAATAAAAAATAAATCAATAAATTAATTTAAAAAAAACTAAATTAAATATATTTCTTTAAATAAATATTAATAAAAAAAATCGTTATATATGACATTATTTATTTATATTATTTTTTAGAAATGTAATAAATCATTTTATATTTTTTGACATTTATATTTAAATATAACAATTGTTAAGATTTCATCAAGATAAAATTTAATTATCATTCGAATCTTTTGAATTATTAACATCATTATGTACATTAATTTCAGAAAGAACATTGCTACTACCAGATGAATTACTTATATCACTTAAAGATGAATCATTGTTAATAGAATGAAATTCATTATTTTGAGTTTCCAAAGGAGGGCTCCTTGTCTCAAATATATCTATCATCATTATTTTATTTATTTCATTTTGTAATTTAATTCTTCTCATTTTCTCAAAAAATTTATGTATCTGTCTTCTTATTAATAATACTATTATCGCTATGAATATAAATAGGAAAAAAATCAATAAGAATATTAAAAAAAAATAAAGTAATTTTTGAAGGGGATTTAGACTTGCTTGTTTTTCTGAATAATTTATTTGATTAAATTTATACGATTCTGTTATATTATTTTTTGGTCTAAATTCTGACATTAAAAAAATTTTTTTTATTTATTATTTTAAAAATAATAATTTATTTTTATTTAATTAAAAAATAAAATAAAGAAAATAATTAAATAATATAATAATTATTAATTTTAATTTATTAACTCATTTTTTAAATAATAATTATAACTAAATTTAATAGATATATTAAAATAGATTACGTATTTATTTCTTAATTAAAACAGTTCCTTTAATAGTATGAGTCTTCTTAAAGTAATTTATAACAACTTTAAGATATTCTATCCATTTATCAACTTCCTTTTCATTTTCACATTCAATATTAAATGCTTTAGTTCCATCAACAGTAGTAGGTCCAATAATAGAAAAGCATACTTCAGGTTTAGGAATACTTCTGAAAAATCCTTTACTTTTTTTGAAAGCATCAGTTCCATGGCCTTTTAATATTTTTTTAATTGTTGGTGTATCAATAATATATTTTGGCTTTGGTGGTAAATTACTTTTTATTTTTTTAAGAGAAACTTTCATTAAATCTTGACTAAATATGAGTTGCATTTCCTTAACATCACCATTCTCACTAATAGATTTAATTTGTTTACCACTAATTAAAAAGTTTCTTATTCTTGGTGGTATAGGTTCTACAATTTGAATTTCAGATACATTGATTTTATTTGGATCTTCTAATTCAACTTTGCATAGATTAACATTAAATGCCAATTGTCTTCCTTCATATTCTAATTTTTTATCATAAACACCAATTTTCTTAATAATTCTATTAATTAAATTTGGTACTTTCTTTTCTTGGAGCATTTTTTTATATTCATCGCTAGAATTTGATAATTTCTTTAAAATTTTGAAAACTCCCATAGCTAATTCTACATTTGATTCATTTTTATTTAATAGATTTATTACAGCATCAATTCCTCCACATTGAGCAAATGGAGCAACACATTGACTACTACCTAACAAAGTATTTAATAATTGAAGATTTTCTTTTCCATTTGATTCTTCCGTATATCCTCTATCATTAAGATCTTGAATTAATTGACCCATAATTTCATCTGCAATTTTGGGTGAATTTCCTTCATCTTTAGAAATATTGCTCAATAATTTTAATACTTCAGATTTTATAGGTTTATATTTTTCTTTTAGAGTGTCACTAAATACAACATTTTCCAATATTTCTTTAATAAGAGGAAGTACTCCATTATTTATCATTGAAGCGGCATAGACTTTATTTTGAGCGAATTGAGATAAAATACTATATCCTGCTTCTTGAATATCTGGATTGTCTTTATATAATTTTAATAAATTTATAACATCAGGAACAGTTGTATCATAAACTTCATCTGCTAAATATGGTTTTTTCTCTAAACCATCATGCATTAATTTGAGAGATAATAAAACTAAATCTGGATTATTATCTTGGCATTTTATACTTTCTGGTATTAATTCATAGAATTTTTGGGTAAAATCTTTTCCTTCATTATCATCTTTGAGATTTTTAACTAAAGATCCTGAAATGTAATTAACTTGAGTTAAAATATCTGGATTTGCATAATATTTTGATTGTAAATCATGTAATAATTCATAAGTTTTAGGTAAATCTAATTTTGAATAATTTGGTCCATTTTCACTAAATAGATAATTACCTAAAGAATGTAAACCAGTCAGTAATAAATCTAAATCATTATTTTCATTTAGAAGAGCTTTAGTTATACTATCACTGAATGAAGTGTTTTTAGCAAGGAATTCATTTGATTGTGGAGCTACTGTAAGTTGGTCTAATATTCCTACAGAATAACTCAATATATCTCTTACCATTTCATTAGGCATTTTATCATCAGCTGTCTCATTTTCATCAGGAACTATTTCATAATTTTCATCTCCACCTAATAAATTATCTTTACCATCTTCAGATTTAGCCATAACATATAAACTTAATGGAATATTTCCATCTAATATTTTAGGAACTTCTTTTGGTTTACGAATTATTTCTTCTGTTGTATAATATATTGATGTTGTTATTTCATCTTCATCTGAATCTTCTGGTTTTTTTAAATTCAATCCATCATTCTTTATCATATCTTTTAATTCCTCTAGTGTAGTGTCTTGTGGAGCCTTTACTAATAATGCACCTTCATCTCCATTTTTATTTGAATCTCCTCCTTTTTTATTAATAAATTTATAAATATCACCCATTTCAGAATCTCCACTAACTTTATTTAATACTGGTTCTTGTTTTGCCTCTAGACTACCTTCAGGTACTACTTTAGTATAATAGTATTTTGGATTTGGGTCTTCTTCTGCTTCTTCTGGATCTACTGGGCTAAACATTTCATCTACTTTATATTTCTGTTCTAAATCTGGTGCATTTAAACTACTTAGTTGAGCTGGTGAAACTTTTGCAAATTGAATTGCTTTCTTTCTTTCTGTACTATCACCTTTAATTGCTTTTGGTTCTTCTTCTTTAAATCTATATAAACTCTTTGGTATTCCTAATTTATTTATTAGAGCTAGTATTTCATTTTGGTCTAATTCATCTGAAGCTTTTATTAATATTGTACCTTTATCTTTATCTAAGTCTGACATTTTTGTATCATTTCTAATTTTTACAATTTGTAAATCTTTATCGGGTTTACTAGATTCTCCTCCTCTTAATTTAGTATAATATAAAATAGGATTTTTAATTTCTTCAACTCCTTCTTCTCCTTCTTCATCATCATCATTTCCATCTTCTCTATTGAATAATGTTCCTAATTTCAAATTCTTGTTCCTGAAAAGATCATCAGAATTAACAGTTACAGATTGAATTAATCCACTTTCTTTTCCATCTTTATTTCGAATACTTTCACCAAAGACTTCAGTAGTAAAATATGAAGTAGTAGGTTCATCACTTTTTTGATCATCTTCTGGATTATTAAATAATTCTCCTGCTTCTTTTACATGAGCTAATAAATTGTCATTATCTACTTCACCAGACACCTTATATAATTGGATTCCATCATGTTTTTCCATTGGTCCTAATTTTTTGGCTTCTTTATATATTTCATCTATTTTTTTATTTCCTGGTATTTTTTCTAATTTTACTTCTTCAGGTTTATCTATTACTCCTCCTTTAATTTTAGCATAATAATATATTGGTTGTCCTAAATCTGCTTTATCTCCTTTATCTTCTTCTTCTTCTTCTTCAGCTTCTTTAAATGCAGTTTCAACATCTTTTCCTTTATGTAAATTGTTATCTGGATCTCTTTTAATTGTTACTGAATCAACTTTACCTATTCTTTCTCCCTCTAAATTACCATCTTTACCTGCTCCAGTTCCCAATACCTTTGTTTTATAGTAATATGAATCAGGAATATTTCCATCTTTATCAGGCATTTTAGAATTATTTCTTGCTTCTGTGAGATGTTGAGCCATATCACTTGTACCTACTGTTCCTGAAGTTTTAATTAATTGTATACCATCACCATCTCTATTTATTTTTGCTCCATAATTTTTAATTTGATCATATACTTCATTAATATTTGATTTTCCATCAAGTTGTTGTAATTGGATATTATCATCATCTTTAGTATTTTTAGTAAATGGAGCAAAATAGAAAGAAGTTAAGGCATCGCCTTTAAGACCACCCTTGAATAATTGTTCCATATTTTGACCTTTATTTAAATTATTATTAGGATCAGATAATAATGTAACTGAATTTATTATACTTGGATTCTCTTTATCACCTTTTGATATAACTTTAGAAGTATAGAAATATGCTTTAGGAGATTTACCATCATCTGATTTTTCTTTTGGTTTTTTTAAATCATCATCTTTTGGCTTGAAATAACCTTTAACTTTATTTAATTCATCTCCAGATACCACTTCATATGGTTTTCCATTCTTTTCAGGGGTTCCTTTTTCTTGGATTTGTTGCATAAAGTCATTTAAATCAACTGGACCTTGATTTTTATAATATGTATCAGGTTTGTTACCTCCAGTAACTTTGATATAAACAATACAATCATCTTCTCCTGCTTCTTTTCCATGGGGATATAATTTAACTGATCTTACTCTAATTTGTTGGTCTTCTTCATCTGGTTTTTTGTATAATGCTTCAGAGTCTTGAATATGTTTAACAAAATCATTTGAATCAACTGGACCTGTTACCTTAAATATTTGAACACCTTCTTTAGGTTTACCTGTAATATCACCAGAATTTTTTAATTGTTTATATAAATCATCAACATTGGTTTTTCCTTGAATATTTTTTAAGTCAGAATCATCTGGGGATGGAGGACTTGATATTTTTCTATAATAGAATACTGGATTTCTATCTGGTGTTTTTTTTGGTTTTCCAGATTTAAACATACTTCCTAAATTATTTGGGTTATCAAATTTATTTAACATATCTCCTTTTAATAACATATATTGAATATTATCATTTCCCTTTACTTTTTGTGGTTTTCCAATAACTTTGGAATCAGGAGATGAAATATAAGATTTTTCAAGGGGTTGTTCTCTATCTTTTCCTTGTGTTGATTTTAAAAGTGGTTTTTTACCTTTTTCATCTTTTAAAATTCCAGATGTCTTTACTTGTTTTATTATATCGTCTAGGCCATTATCTTTTGGAGCTTTGATTAATAAAGCACCATTTGGTTTTTTTACATCAAGGTATACGTCCTTCATTTTAGTATTTCCTCTTATTTTATTTAAATGGAAATCGTTTTCTTCAGGTTGTGCTGGTCTACTATCCATAGCTCCTGATAATTTTATTTTATTTAATGCATCATTTACACTTTTGTCACCTTTAACTTTAATTAAAAAGATATATTCTTCATCATCAGGTTTATTAGACATATCTCCTTTTACTTTATTATATATATCTTTCATATTTGTATCTCTTGTTGTTTCATTTGGTTTAAGACCTTTATTCAAATCTCCTAAAGCTTTAGTATAATAATATTTATCATTATCTTTAACTGGTTTTTCGTTGGCATCTTCTACTTTTCTGAATACTTGTAATACTTGGCTATTTTTATTAAGTTTGTTTTTTGGATCTGATAAAACTGTAACAGAATTGATTTTACCATCTCCATATACTTTTCCATCTCCTTTGGCTTGACTTGTATAATAATAAGTTTTAGGATCATTTTCTGTACCTTTAAATAATTCTCTTACATCTGCTAAATCAGCATCTCCTTTAACTTTAATATAATCTACTCCATCTTTTCCTTTTGGAACTCCTGTTGTTTGTATATCTTCTAATAATTGTCTTAAATCAGCATTACCACCTACTCTATAAAATGAAATTGGTTCTTCACCTGGTTTTACTTCTCCTCTAACGGTTTTAATAAATTGTACTGGTTCTTTTTTTCCTTCTTTATTAGGACGATTAACTTTGACACATTGAACAGTAGTGCCTGAGCTATGTCCTTCTTTATCTTTTTTATTATATAATTTTTTGACATCTACAATATGATTATTTAATTCTTTTGGATTAACATTAAATCCTACTACTTTTAATAATTGTATTCCTTCTTCAGGTGATTTAAATTCTCCTTCTTTTTCTTTAATTTTATTATATAATTCATCTACATCTTCATCTAATGGTATTTTTTCTAATTTTGCTGTTTCTGGGTGATCCAAATCTTTATCTAAAACTTTTCTATAGTAACATTCAACTCCAGCATTTTGTTCATCAGCTTCTTTGAATAGGTGTCTAACTTTACTTAGTTGATCTTGAGGAATATCAGGTTTAGAATAATTTTCTAAACTCTTTTTTGATATTTTTAAAACTAATATATTATCATCTCCAGTATCAACTTTTTCTAAACCTGGGAAAGGTCGACTTCTAGCATCATCTAATATTTTCATATAATAGTAGTCAGGATTTAAATCTTCTTCAAATTTATTGTCAGGAGATTTGAATAAATCTTCTGCTGTATATTTTTTAGGTAAATTATTTTTTAAATCAGCTAGATTTTCTAATTGATCGCTTCTTAATTTAATACATTGTATAGGCATTTTTTCATCTTTTGAATCTGATAATGCTTTATTTCTATAAGGTTCAGTCTTTTTTTGACCAGCTTTTAATAATTTCGCTTTTTTCTCATCTAATGCTTCTTTTTCTTCTTCTGTTAATGGTTTTACTTTATCATTAAATGTATCCAACATTTTAATTGTATTTTCTGTTACTCCTAATTTATTAAATTTATCAATATTATCCATATCATTTTTGACTAGACTATTATATAATTTAGCTAAATTCAAACAAGTTTTTAAGTATCCATTTGCTTCATCTCCATCATTCTTTTGATCAAATTTTTCTGGACCATCTTTTAGAAGATTTGATACTTCATTATTTAGACTTTGGAATAATCCACAATTAAGTGTTTCTTGTCCATTATATGGATTATCTTTTGTTAATGCACTTATGCAGTTAAGAGCAGAATTTAAATAATCATGATCATTTTTAAATTTAGGCATATCATTATTTATAGATTTTAATAATTTTAAATTTTCAATATTTGGTTTATATTTATCTACTGAATATAAATTAGTTCCAAGATCTAAAACTTTTGCCATAAGTGGAGCATTTCTATCATTTAATCTAATACATTTATCTAAAATTTGTAAACAAGAATCTAAAACTTCAGGAGGAATATCTTCTTTATTAGGAGTATTTTTAACATAATTTTTAAGCATATTTAATGATGCATCTAATAAATTAATATTTCCTGTTTTTTTACCTAAAGATAGTAATTTATCAAGTCCAATTTTATTAAATATTTCATCAAAGGCTTTTTTATCTTTACATAAGTTAGAGAAAATAACATTATCATATAAAAATACTTTTTGTACATCTCCATTTTTACCAATAAGTTCAGGGTTATTATATAAACTTAATACTTCTTTTATAGTAGAATCAAATACAGGTGATTCTGTTATTATTGGAATAGCATTATCACTATTTGAACAAGCTTGTAAAACATTCTTACCATTTACATGGAAACCTAAGTTTCTATTATTTACATCAGGTGTTCCATCATCTTTAATTAATTTATAATCTTTATCTAATTTTTCCATAAAGTTCATAAATCCTCCTTCTAATATTGGTTTATGATTATCTGGAGCTAAAGTTAATTTCTTTAATAAAGTTAAACATTTTTGTACATTATCCATTCTTTTTATATTCATATCAATATCATTAGAATTCTTGATATCATTATAATTCTTTCTTAATAAAGCTAAAATCTTTCCAAGATCATCAGCCATTTCTGGATTTTCTTTTGAACTTAAAGAAGATTTAATTTTTGCATTATTATCTTGATTAAATAATAAAGTTCCAGAAACAAAAGATAATTTTCTTTTCATTAATGATGAAGTATTTTTTAATAATTCTTTATTTCTTAAACTGGAAGTTCTTCTTAATGAAGTAATTTCTTTATTATCACCCATATCTTCTGGTTTATTTGCCATAGATAAATCATTTAAATATTTTGAATATGCTTCTTCATTAGTTAAATTATCTGGTTTTTTCCCATCTTTTGTTATATTTGCAAAATCTATTAAAGCTTTACGATGATCATCAAATGCTTTTCCAACTCTTTTTTCTAATTCTTTTATTTGATTTTCTTCTTCTTGCACAATGTCTTTTATTTTTTTGGCTTTATCAGCTTCTTTTATTTTTGCTAAAGTTGATTTCAAAGGTTTTTCTATTTCTGGGTCTACGTTTTTATATACTGTGCCTATTTTATTGAGATTGTTTTTAGTTAATATATCTCCTTTAGTTAATAATTTATAATTATTATCATCTTTTAAGAGATTAACTAAAGCTTCAACTTCATTTTCAGCAGCATTTCTTGAATCTTCATTATCTAATGATTTTGGAGGGTCATTAATAATTTTATCTAAAAGCATCTTTATTCCTTGAGGGTCTTCATTAATTAATGTTTCTACATCATAATTTGATTTTAATGCATTTTTAAATAGATTAGATAAATGTGCTCTATTTTTATCTGTTATATCTGGTTTTTGATATTCCTTTTTAAGTTCATCCCATAATTTAGGATTTTTAATAATTTGTTTCATAAATCCTGGGAATTTGGATAAATTAGATAAAGTTTCATAATTTATATCTTTAATTTCTGGCTCTTCTTCTCCATGTTTATCTAAATCTTCTGTTACGAAATCAAGTATATCTTGTCCTAATTTATCTTCTTTATCTAATTTTTTAGAAATATTACGAGGAATATTTCTCATTTTAGGTTGTTTTATATCTTGTTTATTTATAGCATCATTAATTCTTTTAATCATATCTCTAACTTTATGAGTATTGTTTGGATCTAATAATTGATTATTTTCATCATTTTTCACAGCATGATCAACTAAATCCCATAATTTCTTTACTCTTTCTTTACCTTTTTTAGCTTTTTCTTCTTCTTTTTTTACTTGTGGTATTCTACTTGGATCTAATTTTCCGGGTATTTTTCTTACTCTCTCTGGGTCTTTTTTATTTTCATTTTTATCCAAATTTAAACGTCCTGGTTTTGACATATCATCAATTAAACTTAGGAGAGAATCACATACATCTTTAGTTTGACTACTTTTAACTTCAGGATCTTCATCAGTTTTGTAATAGACATCAGCTGCATTTAAAACTCTATCCAAGTTATCTTCTTTTTCTTTTAGTATATCAGGCATTGGACCTTCAGGATTTTTTTCCATTTCTTTATGTAAATCATCTACAAATGGTATAACTTTAGAATATAAATTATTAAGATGAGATAAATAATTAGGAGATACTTCAACTTTTTCATCTTCTTTTTCTGGATCTGGCTCTTTATCATATTTACCTAATTTATTCATTACTTTATCCATTTCTTTTTCAAATTCATTAACGAAAATATAATTTTCAGGAGTATAAATTGGTTCAGCCATAATTTCTAAATTATTTACATATTGTTCATTAATTGGATCTTCTGGATCTAATATTCCATTCTTTAATTCACTTGGTAATTCTTCATTTTCATCTTCTGAGACCTTTTCTTCTTTATCTGGTTTCTTTGATTTATCATCTTTTAATGGTTTTTTAACATCTGGTTTACTAAGTTTATCATCTCTAATTTTTACTACACCATAAACTACATCTTTAGGAACTTCTTTTGGTTTTGATCTTAAAGCTCCAGGTTGTGATCTATCTACTGGTCTTTCTTCAGTTGGTTTATTTACATTAGCTCCTGATGATTTTATTTTATCTAATATATCTTTTTGATTTTTATCTGATTTTGCTTTAATTAATAAAACTCCATCATTTTCATCATCTTCTCCTGGTTTATAAGCCAAATCTCCTTTCAATTTATTATATACTTCTTTAATAGGAGTCTCACCTGGTGTTTTTGTAACTTGAGGTTCTTTGAGTTTATCTCTATTAATTGAAGATGCATTTAATTTTGTATAATAATAATTTGATTTATCTTTATCTTTATCTTTTTTATCATTAGCTTCTTCAGCTTTTCTGAAAACATCTTTAACTTTATAATTTTTATTTGTTTTATTATCATGATCTGATAATACAATTACAGAATGTACTTTACCATCTCCATATGGTCTTCCAATTTTATCAATTCCATCTCCCTTTACTATACTTGTATAATAATATGTTTTCGGCATATTTTCACTTCCTCCAAATAATTTTTCAACTTCAGGTAATTCATCTCCTTTTACTTTATTATAATCTACTCCATCTGTTCCATCTGGTTTTCCATTTGTTTGAATTTGATCTAAAACATCTCTTACATCTGTACCATCTTTAATTCTATAATAACTAACTGGTTCTTCACCCTGTTTAGCTCCTCCTCTAACAGCTTTAATATATTGAACTGGTTCTTTATTTCCATCTTTATTTGTTTTAGTAACTTTAACACATTGTACAGTTGTACCTGAACTATTTCCATCATCATCTTTTTTATCATATAATCTTTTAGAATCATTCATATGCTTAGTAATATCTTCAGGATTAATATTTCCTACAGTTTTGACTAATTGAATACCTTCTTCAGGTGATTTAAAATCTCCATTCTTTGCTCTAATTTGATCATATACATCATCCATTTTAGTATCTTTTGGAACTTTACTTAATTGACTTTCATTTGGTCTATCTGTTCCAGAACCTAAAACTTTCCTACAATAATAATTAACTTCATTATCTGCTTCATCTGCATCTTTGAATAAACTCTTAATATTAGTAATTACATCTACATCTCCTCTTTCATCATTAACAAAGTTAACTAATTGATCACCAGAAACTTTAATGCATTCTAAATCATTATCTCCAACATCTACTTTTTCTAATTCAGGACTGACTTCTTCATTCTCTAATGGACTTTCATAATCTCTATGATCACCTCCTTTTCCTGAAGGTTGTGTTTGTGTATCTGGTCTTGTAATCTTTTTACCTAAAGTTTTAATTTTATGTAATACATCATCAACGTTATTATCAGAAGGAACTTTAATTAAAAATACATCATTCTTTTCATCTTCAGGTCTATTAGTCATATCTCCTTTTACTTTATTATATATATCTTTAATATTAGTATCACCATTAATTTTATTAACTTCAGCAGTTTTTGGTTCATCTTTATTTAATAAACTTCCTAAAGATTTAGTATAATAATATACATTATCATCTTTAACTTTATCTTTCTTATCATTTTCTTCATCAACATTTCTGAAAATATCATCTACTTTTTTATTTTTATTTGTTTTATTTTGAGGGTCAGACATTATTGTTACAGACTGAACTTTACCATCATCATATGGTTGACCATTTCTATTTAAACCACCACCAATGGCCTTAGTTGTATGATTTAAAGTTTTAGGTTTATTATCTTTATTAACTTCATCACATTTAGTCTTATTTTCTAATAAATGTCTAGTAATTTCATTTGGATCAACATCTCCCACTACTTTAACTAATTGTACCCCTTCATCTGGTTTATTTAATCCACCTCCAATTGCTTTAATTTGATCATAAATTTCATCCACATTTTTATCTGGATCAATTTTCAATAATTGAGTTTTATTAGGTTTATCTAAGTTTGAACCTAATACTTTTCTATAGTAATAATCAACACCAGCATCATCTTCATTTGCCTCTTTAAATATATTCTTAACTTTATTTGGCTTATTATCTTTATCATATCTATCTAATTGATCTCCAGTAATTTTAACACATTGGAATCTATCATCTCCAACATCAATCTTTTCTAATCCTGGTCTTTCATCTTCTCTAGGTTTATTAGTATCATATACCTTATCTTTTGGTCTTAAAGTAGGTAATTTTTGTTTATCATCTGATCTAATTGGTTTAACTGATCTTAATTCTTTTGGCCTATTAGTATTTGCCCCTGATGATTTAATTTTATCTAATATATCTCTTTGATTTTTATCTGATTTTGCTCTAATTAATAAAACTCCATTATTGTCATCTTCTGGTTTACTGGATTTATCACTTTTTACTTTGTTATAAATGTCTTTCATTGGAGTTTCACCTGGAACATTTGAAACTTGTGGATCTTTTAATTTATCTTTGTTTATTTTTGAGTCTAATATTTTAGTATAATAGTATTTTGGTTTATCTTTATCTTTTTTATCATTAGCTTCTTCAGCCTTTCTGAAAACATCTTTAACTTTATAATTTTTATTTGTTTGATTATCATGATCTGATAATACAGTTACAGAGTTTACTTTACCATCTTGGTAAGGTTTTCCATTTTTATCAATACCATCTCCCTTTACTACACTTGTATAATAGTATGTTTTTGGCATATTTTCACTACTTCCAAATAATTTTTGAACTTCAGGTAATTCATCTCCTTTTACTTTATTATAATCTACTCCATCTGTTCCATCTGGTTTTCCATTTGTTTGAATTTGATCTAAAA
>JAEEGK010024346.1_pt1 | contig 12558 bp, 11 predicted proteins | sample 8958771 | NCBI WGS metagenome assembly JAEEGK01 (sample SAMN16246547, study PRJNA631951) | gut metagenome | biome: gut microbiome; feature: rumen; material: SC-attached | host: Bos | place: Iran: Karaj | collected 2018-10 | reverse complement strand
GAATAGATGATTTTAAAAATATTGCTTAATTTTTTAGATAAAAATCTTAAAGGAAAAATATGTGCTGATAAATATGATTTAGTTGAGCCTAGAGTATAATTTAATATTGATATGGCAATTTTAACTTATCAACTTTTTGATAATATTTTACTATTGATTTGTAATATATTGTTATTTAAATATTTCAAAAAGAATATAAAGGAATTTTTAAAGTTGTTTTTTCTAAATGTAATTATAGTAACTCTATACAAAAATTTTAGTAAAGTTAAAAAAATTGTTAAAATTAATTTTAAAAATGTAATTTTATTAAAATATAATAATATATTTTTTTTATTAATTTGAAAATTATATAATTACTTTTATAAGAATAAATATTTTCTAATTCATTTAGAAGTCATTTTTCATTTATAATTAAATAAACCACTTTATGAAAGTAGAGGAAAATTTGTCAAAAAATTATAATTTTGAAGAATATATATTATTTTCCCCTAAATATTTATGAAATTAAAAATTAAAAAAATAAAATTAACTTTAATATTATAAATTTCTTGATTTAATAAAGTAATATTTTTAAAATTTTATTTTCAAAACTAAGCTATAATTATAATCAAATAAAGTTTTTAATTGATTTTAAGATAAAAATAAAATAAATAAATACTAATAATTAATCTAAACATAAATTTATAAAAATCAACAAGATATTTTTAAAATCATGATATATAAAAATTATTTATATAACAAATTCATAATAGTATTTGATAAATTTCTTTCATTTCCAATTTTATTAATAATTTGATTTTTTTCTTCTTTATTTAATCTTGAAATTAATTTTTCAATAACAAAATTACCATAAGTATTATTAAGTAAATTTTCTAATTTATCATTCTCAATAACATCTTTAAATATTTTTTTAACATTTTTTTCATCTCCATATTTTAAACAATTTTCTACAACATTTGAAGAAAATTTTTTCATAGATAATTCATAATAATTTTGAACAATAACATCAATAATTTTATCACATAAATTAATATCAGTTGGATTAAAAAAGCTTTGAACAACATAATTAGCATAAGGATGAGTAATAAAACTTAAAATATCCCCTTCACAAATAAAATTAACAATTTTTTCTTTAATACTTCTATCATTAGTATGTTTAATTAATTTAATTAAAACACAAACACCAAATGGATCATCAATTAACATTTGAATATTTTTAATAATTGAATCATTTAATTCATTTCTTTCATTATCATTTGTTCTTGATATAAATTTTTGTAATACATGAGTTCCTTTTGAATCTAATGATAATTCACAAACTTTATTTTTAACATATTTTAATACCAAACTTTTTTCTTCTAATGATGAAATAATTTCTATTAAACTTTGTAAAGGATGCGTTCCAAATGAATTATTTGATATTTCAACAAATCTTTTTTCAATAAAAGATAATAATTTTAGTCTTTGTTTTTCATTACATATTTGAATTAATTTTTGACTAAAATAATTTCCATATTTATCTATCATAACATCACTAAACTGAAATGTTAATTTGGATATTATATTATCTATTTCTTTTTCTGATGATTTTTTTATTAACTGTTGAACTTCTCTTGAACCTTTTTGAGTTATTATTAATGAATAAAATTCATTATCACTTAATAATAATAAATTATTCATTGAAATTGATATATCATTTTCTTTAATTTCAATTTGATTTTTTGTATTATTTTGCTTTTTATTTTTTTTCTTTTTTGAATTTGTATTAACATCTTTTTCACAATCATCATTATTATTATTTTTTTCATTTTGATTTTGAAATATATTTAATAAAAATAATTGATTTATCATTGGATTAAAATTATTCATTGATAAATTTTGCATTTGTTGTTGCATAAGTTGGAAATTTAAAAACATTTGAAGAAAATGTTGATTTTGCATTTGATTATTAATGTTTAAATTTTTGGTAATAATAAAATTATTATTATAAACTTGATTATTGAAATTAATAGTGTTATTACCATAATTATTATAATTTAAATTATATTCATTTGATTCATCAAATGAATTATTAGATTTTGAAAAGATATTAAATTTGTTTTTATTATTTTTTTTATTCCATTCATTTTGATTATCACAATAATTTTTATTAAAAGTTGATTGAGGATTAACATTTTTTTGACTATCATTTTTATCACTACTATTATGTTCAGTATGTTCTGTAGAAGAAAAATCTTGTTCTTCTTCATTAAAATGATTATTTTCTTCATTTTCAAAATTATCTAATGAATTTATTAAGAATGAAGGAAGACAATCTTGTGGTTCTTCTCCTTTTTGATTATTTTTATTAGATTGTTTATTGAATGGTTCTATAAATGGAGAATAATTTTTCTTTGGATATATCTTATCGTTCATTATATTTTAAAAAAATTATTTCTTTTCTTATTACAAAAATTAAATTACTCATTATTTTCCTCATTTGGTTTTTTAAAGGATTATCATTTAAATATTGAATAAATTACCTTTTTTTAAATTAGTGAAAGAAAAAAGAAAAGAAACATAAAATAAAGAATAAATTGAGTTTATTTTAAAAGATATATTTATATATTAGGAGAAAGTTATTTAATGATTAATATTTTAATTTTGTCTTTTTATTTCTTATTTGAATGGTTTAAAATTTTTCTTATCAAAGCTAATCTAAAAATACTTGATAAGTGACTTGAATCCTCTTTTATTTATGAAACTAGAATTTAGAAATCAATTTATTTTGTTCTAATTTTTAGAAAATTTTTTCTTTCTGAAATCACCATTAATTTTTTCATTGATTATCTAATAAATGAAAAGAATTTTAGATAAATTCAATAATTTGTATTTAAAATAATAATGTATTATATTTATTGTATTCTTTTAAGATATTAAATTAGTGAAATTATTATTCTATAATTATGATACTGTTATATTTTTATTCTCTTTTAAGTTTTTTAATAATATTAAAATAAATTTAATAGCATAAATTTATCATTTTATTGTTTTAATTTTTTTTGATAAAATAGAGTAAAAATTTAAGGAACTTAAATTTTTATTTTTTTGATGATTTTAAATATTCAATTTCTTTTTTGTTCAAATATTAAATATTAATACTTCATAAACAAATTAATTTACTAAAAAAAATTACAAATGGAATAATATATTCTATATATTAAATCCTTTATTTTAATATTAAAAATATCAAATAATTATATTTTTAACAAATTTCATTCTATGTTAAATCTTACATCTTACATAACCTACTCTTATTTATAAAATAATTTTTTTCATAATATCAAAATTATTTATTATATTTATTCATTTATTTTTCATTTTGATTTGAATTAATTGTTGTATTTGTTGCAGTACTTCCTCTTTTTCTTTTATGTAATTTTTTCCTAAAAAGAGGAAATTGTAAACTTAATTTCCTTTTTTTTCTTTTTTTTTTATTTTTTTCATTATCATATCTCATTATTTTATAAGTTGAATTTGATGATAACAAACCATAGTCATCACCATCTATATCATTATCATCTAAAGAAATAAACCCAATTGATGATAATGATATTTCATTAAGATAATTATTTTCTGCTTCTACTAATTTTCTCAAATATTCAGTTTCATTAGAGGCAGAAACTGTAATAGAACGAATTCTCATATTTATTTTTTTTCAAATAATTTTTAATTAAATATAAATTTTTCCTGTATTAACTAATAAAAGAATATATTAAAAAAATTTTTCTCAAAATAACTTTTAGAATATTTTATTAGAATCATTTAAAAATTTGTTTTTGTGCTCTGTAAAAATAAAATAATTTTAATTAAATTATATTAATTAATTAAAAATTGCAGTAAAAATTGGAAAATATGGCAAGATTATTAAAATAATAGGAATAGCACAAATAAAAAAAATTATAGTAAAAAAATATATAATTAACCATAAAAAACAATTAGTATCATTTTTGACACAAAAAAACCATTTTATAGCATTTCTTATAGTTAAAAATCCTCCAATAAACATAAATATAAAGCTTGAAATAATAAAAAATAATTGAATTAAATAATTCATACAACAACTTCTTGGTTGAATTACTTCATTTTCAATTCTATAATAAACTTTACAATGTTCTTCACTTGCAATATCCATATGATTTTGTTCAAATCCTTTCATACAATATTTACAAATTCTATGGAAACAATTTAAACATTTTATAAAATGACCTTTTATTTTAGTAAATAATGCAGGTTCACCACAATTAGGACAAAATTGATTTTTTGCTTTATTAAACATAAAAAAATTTTCATTTGAATTTATATCTAATACATGTTTTTGAGTATATAATTTTAATTTATCTTGTTCTTTTGGAATTAAATTATATTTAGAACTAATTTGATATGATGATGAATAAGTAAATATATTTGGTTTTCCATCTAATAAATTATAATGATTTTCACTAATTATTTGTTTAAGTATAAATTTTTTAAACAATTCTTTACATGAATAAATTGGACATTTTAAATTTCTTTCTCCTTGTTCAATTATATCTTCATAATAATTTTTTATACATTTTCTACAAATTTTATGAATTTTACAATTAGATGTATATAATTTTTGAATTGGAAATGTTCTTTCACAAATTATACACATTTCAAATATTTGAATTTCATCATTATTTGAATTATCTCTTGAACTAAATATTATAAATGGTAAAACATTTAAATTTCTAGGAGAAATTACTTTTTGTTGATAAAAAGGATTATTTATATTTGTATTTATATTTGAGTTTACATTTATATTTGTCGATTTTACATATCTTTCTTCTTCATTTCTATTTGTTTTAATTGTATTCTCATTAATATTTAAAATTTCTTTTTCATTTAAAATATCTGTACTTTTTTTATGTTCTAAATCACAATTATTAGTATCAATTAAATCATCTGAATTAGTTTTTACTTTCATATATTCTGGTAGTTCTTTTGAATTTCTTTTTTGATTTTTATACATTTCAACTGATTTTTCAATATTTTTTATTGTTTTATCAATTTGAGTTTTATTTAGATTTTCACCATTTTGTCCCATATTTAATTGAACTGTATATTCACCTTGTTCAACTGTTATAATACTTCCTTTTCCCTTTGCACTATTTGCTCTTTGTTTTGAAATGATTATTAATTTTGATTGATTTTTTAAAATATCTTGTTTTTTCCCAGATGATGGTCTTGACATATTAGTTTTTAAATTTATTTTTTCGAATTATAAAAAAAAAAATTAATTTTATTTGAAAAATAAACAATAATTTAACTTTTATTAGTTTTTGGTTCTTCAATTTAGAATAATATATTAATTATAAAATCTTATTTTAATTAATAAACAGATAAAAAAATGCTTTAAATATATAATATTTAATTTTAAATAATAATTAAATAAATATAATAAGAATAATATTAAATTTTTGAAAAAGATTAGGCATTAATTATTCAATAACCAAAATAAAAAAAAGTTTTTTAAACTATAAATTGTATTGAAAACAAATATTGATTATTAATTAAAATTTTAATTTAATAATTTTTTAGAAAAATCCTAATTTATTGGTTAATAACGGAATTATAAATAATAAAAATTAAAATTTAAATAATGAAAAAACATTCGATGAAGGAAGATAAAAAAAATTATAAATATAAACAAAGTCTTCCAATTTCAAAATCATTAAAGAATATTATTATATCAAAACCAGATTCTATAAAATTTAATTCATCTAGAGAAAAATATTACATATCAAATTTTAATGAAGATTATCTTAAAAAATATATTAAAAATCAATTAATACGAAAAAGTTACCATCAAAAAAGAAACAATAACTCATTATCTTTAAAAAATTCAAAATATAATGAAAATATAATATTAAATAGAACAAATATAAATAAAATCTCTTTTAAAAATTCAAATTCTTCACAAAGAAAATTAAATAATAATTTACTCGATTCCAGTATAAATTATAAAAAAATAGAAAGTAAACAAATTCATAAAAAACAAAATGTAATACCATTAAAACAACCAATATCAATTAAATATAAAAATCAATATTATGATTATTTACTTGAGCCTAAGGAAAGTTTTAATAAAAAAGAAAAAAATAAAGAAAAATTGAAAAGTAATAAATCTGTAAATAATATTTATAGAAATAAATTTATTTTTAATACCAAAACTTCATTGACAAATAGAACAAATAAATTAAGTAATCAAAATAGTAAAACAAGTGTATCAACTTATGAAAAAAGTGAAAATAATTTAATAAGTGATTTTCATCATAAGCGAAATTTAAGTTATCAATTAAATTGTAATTATGAAAATTCAATGAATTATGAAAAATTTAGAAAATTACTTTTGGACAAATGTTCCGTTTTAAAAATTGAAATTAAAAAACTTAAAAATGAAAAAAATGAATTACAAGAAAATATAAATACTTTATTGTCTTCTCAAAATGAAAATGATTATATTGATAAATTAATTAATGAGATTGATAATTATAAAAAAATTGCAGAAGGGTATAAAAATAATTGTGATGAATTATCAAAAGAAATTGTTTATTTAAAAAAAGAAATAGGTAAATATATAAAATAGATATTTTTTTTTCTTTATATAAATTATGACTAATATTAATAATTAATAAATATTTATTTTTATATTAATTAAAAATATAAATCATTCACATATTAATTAAATAATTATTCTTCTTTTTTAATATTTATAAAAAATTATATAAACTTATTAACTATTTAAAAAACATTTTTTTCTTAATCAAATAATATATTAAATAATTAGCTTAATTATCTAAATATATTTATATAAACTTTTACTCAAATAAAAACAGCATATGTTAACATTTCTTTATCATGTTATAAATATTTGAATTTATAAAATTGAAATTTATAAAATATGTTTTATATATGCTTAATCTTTTGTATTTAATAATTTTTGATTTAAATTTTATCTTTCTAAATTTATTTATCCAACTGTTCTTATAAACATTATTTTTCATTATTTAATTTTTTACTTAATTTTTCAATAAAAAATTGTATTTTACAAATTTATATTAGATGTATTTTAGTTGAGAAAATTAATTTTTAAATTGTATTTTTTGAAAAATGTTGCATATTTAGAGAAATATAATAAACATTAATATTATTTTTTTTGACTATTTTAAATATATATAATGAGTACTTTTTTATGCTTTTATTATATATTATTATAATATAAATAATTTATTTAAATTTATTTTCCCGCCTTGAAAAAAAAATAATTTTTAAAAAAAATAAATATTTTTTTTTATGACTTGATAATCAAAATTGTATCTTTCATATTAATATCAAGAAATTCTATGGATAATTTTTAGAAGTATATTATAAAAAAGATTGAAATATTTAAAAATTCAACACAAAAAACAATAAAATTTATAAAATTAAAATAAAATTTTTATTTATTATCATTTATTTAAATCATTATTTCATTATTTTTAATTATCTTTTCATTTACCAAAATAATTAATCTTCCTTTTTAGAAGTAGCAGTTTTATCTTTTTTTTTATTTTTTCTTGGTGTTTTTTTATTAAGTAGATTTTCTGCATTTTTATATTCTTCATCATCAACTTTTCTATTTTTTTGTCTTGGTGCAGAAACTTCTTTTTTCTTTGGTTCCCTTTTTTTTCTTGGTTTTGCTTCATTATTTTCTTTTTTTTCAGATTTTTTTTGTGTAGTTTTTTCTTTTTTATTTGGTTTACTTTTTGAAGGAGTTTTTTTAATTTCTTTTTCTACATTTTCTTCTTTTTTTTCTTCTTCTTCTTCTTTTTCATCACTTTTTTCTTCTTTCTCATTTTTTTTTTCTTCCATTTCTACATTTTCTTCCTTTTCTTCTTTTTTTTCAATTTCTTCTTTTTTATCTTTTTCTTCATTTACTTCTTTATCTTCTTCTTTTTTTTCTTCTTTATCTTCTTCTTTTTCTTTTTTTGGAGTTGGATTTTTTTCTATTTCTTTTTCTTTTACATGTTCTTCATTTGTTTTAGGTTCTTCATTTTTTGTTTCTTCTTTTGGTAAAGATTCTTCTTTTTTTTCTTCAGTATCCATTATATTATTTTATTTTTGATAATTCAACCGCCTTATATTATAATTTGAAAGGGATTTATTTTTTTTTATTTCTTTTTTGTTATTTCGGTTGAAAATGGTATTTTATTTTTTTTAAATATTTAATTAGGAATTAAAAAATTGGAATTTAATTAAATTCCAAATTATATATTAAACTTTAAATATTTTTATTCTATAAAATTATTATATATAAAAATTAATGGAAAATAATAATGATAATCCTTTTAAATATAATAAGAAAGATGTACTTTTTAAATTATTAAAAAATCTATTAGATAATAAAATAAAAGTATTAGAAAATAAAAATATTCAAAATATGAATGATTTACATTATTCAAAAAAAAATGTAGAGGAATTAACAAAAAAGTGTCAATATTATAATTTATCAGTAGAAAATTATATAAAAAAAAATATTAAAAATAAAGAAATTAGTCACTCAAGAGATTTAGAATTTTTTCATATAAGAGGTGTAAGTAGAGATATGATAAATAAAAGAATAAAACCTTCAAATAAGGTAAATAATTTTCTTAATAAAGCACAAAAAGAAATAAGAAGTTTAACACCAATTATAAAATTAAATAAAAATAAAAAAAGACCAGTAACAACACAAAATTCAAAAATATTAAATAAAACCCCCCTCAAAAAATCAAGTAATTTACATTCAATCAATTCTCATTCAAATAGAAATAAAACACCGATTAAATCAAAAGATAAAATTTTAAAAAATAAAACTAATTTTTCAAAAGAAAAAAAATTAAAAGAAAAAAAATATGTTATTGGTTATTCGAGAGATAATAGTTTGATAAATTCGGTTGATATTACACCAGAACATAGAAAAACTTTTAGTGGTGTAATTGATGATTATTTAAATAATGATGATGAATTATTAACTTCAATTGATACTGGTTCAATTTCAAGAAATAGTAATTTTCCAAAATATAAAAAACCTTCTTTTGTGTTTCTTTTTGAAGGTGAGATGATTGTTCATTTGATTAAATATATGAAGTTAAATGATTTGTTTCATTGTATTTTAATAAATAAAAAAATAGGAAAAAATTTTCTGAAAGAAATTATTTTTAGATGTAATACAAAATTATTTAATTTAGAAAAGGAATATGATAAAGAAAAAAATATTATAAATAATTTTATAATTGATGAAAATAGGTTAAAAATAAAATTTGAATTAAGTCATAAAAGTATAAAAGCATTAGAATTATTAAATGAGCAATTATATCTTAATTTTTTTAATAATACAAAAAGGAAAAAACCTTCTGAAAATATTATTAAGATTTATAAATTACTTATTCAATTAATGAATAAAACTGGTTCAGATATAGAAGTATCTAATTTAATTTTATTATTTAATAATAATGAAAAATTTTGGTCAAATTTTTCAAAATATATCATTTCAAATTCAAATGGAAAATTAGGTAATTTTATTTTAAATCAAATGAATAAATTAGATTTTTCTCATCAAAATTTAGAAAAAGTTATTGAATTAGTTAAACCAATGATTTATTTATTAAATCCTTCAAATTTTACTAAAGATAATCCAACAACTGCACTTATTGTTTTTGCTTTAAAAGATATAGCTGAATATTTAGGTTTTACAGATTCAAATATAGAATATTTCCAAAAATTAAAAAGTTATATAAAAAAATATAAAGAATTTCAAGAAAAAAATAAAAAACTAAAATTAATCTTCAATATAAAATAATATAAATATCTAATAAGTAGTAAATAATGTCATAATATTATAAAATAAAATTAATAAATAAAAAAAAATTATTATTAATAATTTATTTAAAAAAAAAATATTTTTTCTAGAATAAAAAAATGACAAGTAAACCAGTTCAAGTAGGAAATGGAACAAGAACATATATGATAAATGGAGATTATATAAAATTTCATACAGTATTTAAAGATGGTACAGAAATAGTAGAAGAATATGGACTTTACTCAGAAGAATTAGAAAGTAGAAGAGTAAAAAAATTATCAATGACTGGAAAAGAAATATGGGAAACAGAAATTGGAGAAGCCCCAATTTCAAGATCAAATGATGATTTTTTAATAAAAGAAAATGAAAATAATCCAATTTTTATTAGAAAAGATTCTTCAAGTGAATTTCAATGGAGAATTAGAAATTTAATTGGTGGTGCTGATAATTTTATGGTTGAATGTGATAAAGAAAAACAACAAATTGTTATAAGAACTAAAAATAAAAAATATTTTAAAAGATTTAATATTCCTGACTTAGTAAGATTAAATATTAATCTTGATGAAAATTTAATGAAAGTTAATTTTATGAATAATACTTTAGTTATTTCATATAAGAAACCTGATGAAGTTTTAAAAAAAGAAAGTGAAATTTTAAATGAAATAAGAAAAATTAGAGCTGAAATTAAAAAAAATCCTGATGCAAAATATGATCCTGGTTGTAAAAATCAATAATAATATTTTTTTAAATTAATAAATGATATAAAAACAATAAAACAATTATAATATAATTATTATAAATATAAATTTAAAAAAAGTAAATTCAATTATAATATTAAATAATTATAAAAAAACAATTAATAACAATTATATTGCTTTAAAATTTAAATTTGCACGAAGTGTATTATTAAATTTTAATTTACTTACATCATCTTTTATTTTACTCATAAAATTCATTTCATTAATTAAGCGTTTTATTTTAAATGGATTATTATTATAAAATTCCGAAGGTTCTTTTACAAAATTTTCCATATTATATAAATTAGTATCATGATTTCTTGAATAATTACTGATATGAATATTTGATTTTGAATTCAAAGTTTGATTTATTGTATTATTAAAATTTATACATGTTTTTATTCTTCTATGAAATGGTTTGATTGAAACACTATCACCAAGTTTTCTTTTTAATTCACTGTTTTTTTTTAAATTTAATATTAAATTTTGGTCTTGTTTTAATAATTTTTTCCTATAACAATTTATTAGTTTAGGTATAAAATTTGATGTTTTATTTAATAATGTTCTTTTTGATACAACACTTATTACTGGAAATGGTTTGTTAAAAATTATATTTTTTCCTTTTGGTTGAGGTGAATATAATTTTTCTATTTCATCTTTTACAGTTATTTTACGACTTAATATTGCTAAACCATCAAAAGTATTATTTGCACTTGGTTCAATTTCTAAAATTTTCTTTATTTTACTTCTTCTTATTTTTGGCTTATTATTAAATGAATTATATGAATTTGTTAAAAAAGTTTCTTTTTTAATTTTTTCCATTTATTAATTATTTTCTTTTAAAAAATTAAATTTTAATTATATTTATTTAAAAAATATATTTATATTCTGACAATAAAAATAATAATTATATTTTTTATTGTCGTTTTTTAATATAAAAAAAAATCTTTACCATTATTTTCATAATTATTATTACTTTCCATTTGTAAATTCATATCAAATAATATTTTATGAAAGTTTTTTTTAAATTGATCTTTTTTTAATTGAACTAAAGGTTTTTTAATTATATTACATTTAGGAATATTTTTAACTTTAAAAGCATTTTTTTTTTCTTTTTCATTCATTCTTGCTTTTTCTAATCGATAAAAATAACAATAATTAGAAAAATCATTATTAATATTTATTCCATTATCAAAAATATTATTAAAATTAACATTATCATTAATATAAGGTTTAAATGTTATTCCTTCTTGAACTGAATTCATATTATTTAATTTTTTTTCTTGATTTTTTATTAAATGATTTTTATACCATTTATTATTTTTTTTATAAATATAATCATTACTTTTTTTTTCATTATAATGAGATATTACATTTGGACTCCATGTACATTCTTCCATTTCTTTATTTTTCATTTCTTTTCTTATTTTTTCTTTTTTTTCTAAAAGTTTCATTCTAGAAATTTTCCATCTTTCATACATTTCACAACAACTTTGAATTGCTTTTTGAGAATTACTTCTACATTTTGAAAGATTTTTTGAAAAGTTTTTATTTTGATTATTATTTTCTTTAAGATTTAATTTTTGATTTTGTGAAATAAAAGAATTTATATGTGATAAAGGTGAATTCATTTCAGTTGATGAAATACTTTTAGATATATTATTATTTTTCTTTTTCTTATTTGATAAAGAAATTTTTTTATTTTTATTCTCATTTTTAATAGGAAGACAATCATTCCAAAATTCTGTATCAAAATTTGGATTTATTATCTTTGAATTAAGTATGGTATTATTATTTTTTTTCAAAGACATAATTTTATTATTTAATTAAATATAAAAATAAATTTAATTTGAAAAAATTTTGTAATTTTTATTATTATCATTATATATTGTAATTTATATCTAAAAAATTAAGCAATATTTTTAAAATATCTATTCT
>JAEEGK010024344.1_pt1 | contig 12559 bp, 10 predicted proteins | sample 8958771 | NCBI WGS metagenome assembly JAEEGK01 (sample SAMN16246547, study PRJNA631951) | gut metagenome | biome: gut microbiome; feature: rumen; material: SC-attached | host: Bos | place: Iran: Karaj | collected 2018-10 | reverse complement strand
ATAACAAATATGTTCTTCTTCAATATTCTTTTCATCTAAATTAATATACTCATTCATTTTATTTAACTCCTTCTAAAGATTTTATTCCATTTATAATAATATCTAATGATAAATCAAAACTCTCTTTAATTGAGATAGGATTACCAAAAGCATTATTATTAACTAATAAAGAAAAACCTTCTAAAAAACTTCTTAATGTTCTTATAATATGTTCTACATTATCGCTACTAATATTTAATGGTTCTAATATCTTATGTAAGATACTAAATAATTTGGTTGTAGCATTTGCCATTTCATCATTTTTAAATTTGTTATACCAAAGCATAGCTTGGAAAACACCTTTATTACTTGTAGTGTATTCATAGAATGCATAACACATTTTTTTGAGTGCATCATAACCTGAAACACCAACAGCAGAATCAATTGCATATTCTCCTAATTGTTTCCAACCATAGATCATTAATTTTTCTTTAACATCATCTAAACTGGAAATATGATTATACAAAGATGGTGATTTAATATCTAATTCTTCAGCAATCATTTTTAAAGAAAGATTATCTAATCCTACTTTATTAGAAAGTCTAGCAGAGGTTTCAACAATTAATTCATCGCTAATACTATTTCTAGCCATTATATCCTCCTAACTAATCACATTAATATTATAACTAATACGATTAGTTTAGTCAATAAATCTTACTAAATTATTATTTTTCGAATTAAATCTTACCTTTTATTACCTTTTAAAAATATGATGATCCAAAACTGATCTAAAGCCTTTTTTTGAGTAATTTTTAGAAAAAGAAAAACTCGCGTTTTCCCTTATTTTATCGGGGTTTGCGAGTTATTTACCACAACATTGCTTATATTTTTTACCACTGCCACATGGACATAGATCATTTCTACCAATCTTTTGAGTTCTTTTTGGTTGTTGCTTTTTAGGTTTCTTACTACCATCTTCAACAGCTTGACCTTTAGCAACTTGTTTTCTTTCTTGATTTTGTCTAACTTCAGCTTTAAGTAAGAATGTAGTAATTTCTTTATCAACTACATCTAACATATTGTTAAACATATTAAAGCCTTCTTTTTGATAAGCTCTTAATGGATCTTCTTGAGCGTAACTTCTTAAATGAATACCTTCTCTTAACATATCCATTGCGTTAATCTCTTCCATCCAGTGCATATCAATAACTCTTAATGATACAGCCTTTTCAAAATCATCTACCATTTCCTTAGGTACAGATGCAATCTTAGTTTCATATTCATTAACAATTCTGTTATAAATAACATCTATAATATCATCAGGTTTCATAGAACTAAAATCATCTAATACCAATGGTCTTCTTAATAATTGATTAATTGCTTCTAATATTTCATTTAAATTTTGTCCAGTAATAACTTTACTATTTTCTTCTATATGGTCATATACTACTGCTTCAACATAATCATTAAATGTTTTTAAAACAGTTTCATGAATAGATTCATTATCTAATATTTCATTACGTCTATCATAAATAGTTAATCTTTGAGTATTAATAACGTCATCATATTGAAGTAGAGTTTTACGCATATCAAAGTTATTACCTTCAACACGTTTTTGAGCTTGTTCAATAGAACCAGATAACATCTTATTTCTAATAGACATATCACCATCAAAACCTACTCTTGCAAGTAAATCTTTAGCTCTATCAGCGCCATATCTAACCATTAATTCATCTTCAAATGATACACAGAATTGTGAAGCACCTGGGTCACCTTGACGACCAGCACGACCTCTTAATTGGTTATCAATACGTCTTGATTCATGTCTTTCAGTACCTAATACAAATAAACCGCCTAATTCTGCAACACCTTCGCCTAACTTAATATCGGTACCACGACCAGCCATGTTAGTTGCAATAGTAACTGCACCTCTTTCACCAGCCTTAGCTATAATTTCAGCTTCACGAGCGTTGTTCTTCGCATTTAATACTTCATGAGGTATATGAGCAGCTTTTAATTTTTTACTTAATAATTCTGATGTTTCTACAGCTACTGTACCAACTAAGATAGGTTGACCTTTTTCATGTCTTTCCTTAATTTCAGATACGATAGCTTTATATTTACCTTCGGCAGTCGCGAATAATAAATCACCAAAATCTTCTCTAATTACAGGTTTATTAGTAGGTATTTGAATAACATACATATTATAAATATCTCTAAATTCTTCTTCTTCTGTTTTAGCAGTACCTGTCATACCAGATAATTTCTTATACATTCTGAAGAAGTTTTGGAATGTAATAGTCGCTAATGTCTTAGTTTCTTCATTAATTTGTACTCTTTCCTTAGCTTCAATAGCTTGATGCAATCCATCAGAATATTGTCTACCATGCATTAAACGTCCAGTAAATGGGTCTACAATAATTACTTGGCCATCTTCTACTACATAATCAAAATCTTTTTTCATACCATAATTAGCCTTTAAAGCTTGATTAATAAAATGTACTAAAGTAGCGTTTCCAATATCAAATAAATTATCAACACCAAATGCTTTTTCAGCTTTTGCAGTACCAGTATCATCTAATGATACAGATTTAGTTTTTTCATCATATATATAACCATTATTTTCTTTTAAACTTTTAACAAATGTATCAGTTTGTAAATATAAATTAGCTGATTGCATAAATCCACCAGAAATAATTAATGGTGTTCTAGCTTCATCTATTAATGCTGAGTCGATTTCATCGATAATCGCGAAGTTAAGTCCTCTTTGTACTCTATCTTCTGCTTTAACTACCATATTATCTCTTAAGTAATCAAAACCAACTTCATTATTTGTAGTATATAAAATATCACAATTATAAGCATCTTGTTTTTCTTTAACGCTTAATTCTCTACCATTAACACCTACAGTAACACCTAAGAATTCATAAATCTTACCCATCCATTCAGCATTACGAGCAGTTAAGTAATCATTAACTGTGATAACATGTACGCCTAAACCTGATAATGCATTTAAATACGCAGGTAAAGTTGTAACTAATGTTTTACCTTCACCAGTTTTTAATTCGGCAATATTACCATAATGAATTGCAATACCACCTAATAATTGAGAATAATAAGGTTTTTCACCAATTGTTCTCCAAGCAACTTCTCTTACAGTCGCATATGCTTCTACTAATATATCATCTAAAGTTTCACCTGAAGCTAATCTCTTTCTGAATTCTGGAGTCTTAGCTTTAAGTTCATCATCTGATAATTTTGACATAGTTTCATCTAATGCATCAATCTTATCAGCAATCTTTTTAAATCTCTCTAATTCTTTATATTCATGATCAACTAATTTCTTAAAAAATCCCATATTATGTCATCCTTTCATCGTCTTTAATATTGTACCATAAATTATAATGAATTAAAAGAAAAAAGGCTATAAAAGCCTTATTTAATATCAATTAATCCGTAATTTCCGTCTTTTCTTCTATATAACACTGAAGTAGTATGACTATCAATGTTTTCAAATACGAAGAATTCATGACCTAATAAGTTCATTTGAAGTATAGCTTCCTCTTCACTCATTGGTTTATTATCAATACTTTTTCTTTTTACTATCTTATTAGTATCAGTTTCATCCTTCGCAATATCGAAATCAGCAAAACCAAAATCAATAGTTTTCGCCTTTTTCTTCATTCTTGTCTTATTCTTTCTAATTTGTCTTTCTAGTTTATCACTAACTAAATCAATTGCTGCATATAAATCACTGTTAGCTTCCTCATTTCTTAAAATGGCTTTCTTAACAGGAATTGTTACTTCAACAATTTGATCCACACCCCTAACTCTTACAACTACATTAGCTGCTATAGATTCAGGATCTTCAAAATACTTATCAAGTTTTCCGATCTTTTCTTCTATGTAACTCTTGATTGATGGCGTAACTTTTACTTTACTGCCATGGATATTGAATTTCATAATATCGACCTCCTAATTATATTATAGCACATTTTAAAGAAACAAAAAAGTAATTGCTATAGCTATTTAACAATTACCGTTTAACGCGCTAAACCAAAGCGGCTTTTATTTCAACGACATTCTTAGCTTGTAAACCTTTATCAGTTTGCACCAATTCAAATTCAACATATTGGCCTTCCACTAAAGTTCTATATCCTTGAGATAAAATTGAAGAATAATGAACGAAGATATCGCCACTATTTTCATATTCAATGAAACCGTAGCCTTTGTCGTTATTAAACCATTTGACTTTACCTTTTAACATTTCCTATAACTCCCTTCTTATTCTAAAACATAAACCACACTCATTCGGACCGGCCCGACAATATCAATTTTAGCATACTGATATGAAATATCTATACCTTTTGCGCTAAAAGTCCATTTAGTTGTATTAAACGATTTTTTAGTTAACTTTGTGCAAATTTTTACCCTTTTAATGCAACTAATAAAGCCTTAGAAACAAAGGCTATTTTCCTATAATTTGTTTGCTTATAAACTTACTATAGGAGGGCGGGCATGAAAGATTATGTCATCAGTAAAACATTGAACTACATATATGCTCACAAAGAATATACAGATCTAGAAAAAGATACTATTGGATATGGAATATCAAATCTATACTTACAATTAACCAAAACAATAGTTATAACATCTATAGCTATTATATTAAAAATATTCATTCCGTATCTAATATTCACAATACTCTATAATATAATCAGAATGCCTTCTTTTGGGGTACACGCGAAGAAAAGTTGGCATTGCTGGGTAAGTTCAATAATAATCTTTAATGTCACTCCCTACCTCACTACAATATTAAACTTAAACACGGACATAAAAATTATAATAACATTAATATCCATATTATATATAACATATTATAGTCCAGCAGACACAGAAAAAAGACCAATAATATCACCAAAAAGAAGAATGATATATAAATGTTTATCATGTATATTAAGCATAACTTATTCATTCTTATGTATATATATTAAAGACCAAGTAGTATCTAATGCATTACTACTTAGTCTCCTATTACAATGCATTATTATAAGTCCGTTCACATATAAACTATTTGGACAACCTTATAATAATTATAAAGAATACCTAAGGGAGGAGGGATAAAAATGTTTGCGGGAATCTTAGGATTCATTGGTAAAATATTTGGTGTAGCTGGCGCTAATGCATGTATCATATGGTATATTGACGAACCAAAATGCCCAAAAAATTTAATCAAATAAAAATGTAGTTTAACTACATTTTTTATTTTGTATTAATATATAAGTACTGTGTAAATACATTCTTATTAATTTCTGTTTTGTTACTAAGTTTTCGCGAATCATCTATAATCTTTTTAACAACCACAAGACCATAACCATGCTGACTCCCTTTCGTAGTATAACCAGGATTATATATCTGATTAATATCTATATCACCTGTATATAAATTAGAAATTGCTATTTCAATTTCATCTTTTTCTTTACTTATTTCAAATAAAATTTGTTTCTTACTAGAATCATTTGCTGCATCAATCGCATTATCCAAAAATACATTTAATATATTACATATATCAAGAAGCAAAGTATCACTCATAAAAGAAAAATCTCTATATGAAACACCTCTACCAACACTTACACTATATGATATTTTCTTTTCTGTCATAATAAGTACTTTAGAATATACAACCGCACGTATACCAGAAGAAGGTATATGCTTAACTATATTATAAATATCTTTATCATCCTTATCTTTATTATCAATCAATTCATCAATATATTTAATAATCTTTTTATTTTTAGCCATATTTCTAATCAATAACAACTGATTTTTATTTTCATGATTAGATATTCTATATTGGTTTAGCATATGTTCATATCCATTTATATTCTCTAGTGATAAAGAATACTTACTTTTCATCTTCTCGTAGTTATTTGAAGTATGTAATAACACAAATAATATAACACTATAAAGAAAGAATATAGATACAACTATTAAATATAAAACAGTTTTATTTGAATAATATTGATAATAAAAAGTATAGAAAACAAGATTCGCGATTATAAAGAAAAATATAATAGTAGAAACTATCTTATTTTTAGATAAATAATCAGTAAATTCTTCCATTTTTCTATATATAAATCTAAATAAGATAAATCTACTAAGTAAAATCATCAAAATACTTATAACTACATTTGCAACAATAATCGCATTTAATGCATCACTCCACACATTAATATTAGAATTTTTACTAACCATTAAACAAATAGTACCATATATTCCTTCTGACGCAATACATACTATTTCAAGGAAAGCCATATCTAAAATAGAAGTTTTTACACTATGTTTTAGACCAAACAAAGGAACTAATATTAAAATAATCATATTAACTACCTGTTTAACAAATAAAGGTAGATAAAGCGGAGTCAAAGTAAATAATACAATATAAATTAACAATGTAACTATTAATCTAACATTAAACACTACACGTTCATTATGTAATTTAATATAAATATACATACTAGAAATACATATAAAAATTGAAGAAACTACATAACTCAATACTTCTTGCATCCTAAAAGCTCCTTTTTATATTTATCACCAATATAATCTATTGTAAGACCATTATCAAAACTAATAACCTTTTTAGTAAAATTAATCTTAGCGACACGATTCATATTAATTATACACGATCTATGACTTTGTTTAAAATACGATGGTAATAATCCAAATAATGTATTTAAAGATAAATATACATCATACTCCCTATTAATAGTTTTTATAATAGTTTTTCTACAATCTTTATTAATATATAAAATATCATTTGCATTAATAGAATAACTATTACTTAAATCATTAAATCTAATAACATCACTTTCCTCATATAAATATGTCATAGAATCCTCTACAGCCAAAGCAAGGTTTACTAAACACCTATCATATTTAGATACAAAAGTTAAAATATTAAGTCTTGATTTATATATCTCATCAGCAGATTCATGATGAGAAGTAACTATAATAATTATGCTCTTTTTATCAATATTCCTAATATATTTAGCCATACTTATACCAGATTCACTAGGCATTTCAATATCAAGAATATAAATAACACTATTCCTGTTATCCGCGACATATTTCTTAAAAGAACCATTATAATCATCAAAAGTAACAACACTATACTCACAATCTTTAATGGTATTTTTTATTACATCCTTTATTCTACTTACCATTAATTTTTCATCATCACATACGACAAATTCTACCATAAAAAGTCCTCCATACAATTTGTCTATACTTACAACCTACATAATAGTAGCACATTTAAAAAATTTTATCAAATAAAAAGTTTAGTATAAAACTAAACTATATTAAACCATTTCTTTTTAAAACATTATATATACAAGAGTAACTACGTTTACCATAGAATTTAGCGAACTTCTTTATACTCGCATGACTTCTTTTATATAAATTTATTATTTGTATTTCCTCTTCTTTAGGAATCGCATTTATAGGTTTTCTATTTTTATTACCATGAACAGTAGATAAAGTACCATCCAATATTTCTCTTTTTAATTTCAAAATATACTTAGAATGGAAACCACTTAACTCTGCAATCTCTGTATAGTTTAAAGTAGACTTACCATTAAGCTTATCTTTAATTAATGTAATCGCTAAAAATCTATCATGTGCCATAGTAATCACCAATTAAATTATAAGATAAAAGTAATTTTTTTGCAAGTTAATAGTAAAAAATAAGAGCAAATAACCTAAATTGCCCTTATTTCACCATTAATTATTGAATATAAGTATGTATTTACTACCTTCTTAGTCTTCATTTCTATATATTTTTTATACCCAGATAACTGTCTTTCATAAGCATCATCCATTGTGTTTTTAAGTTTATAATCATATATATCAATATGATCACTATATTCAATCATCAAGTCAATTATACCATGTTTAATCTCATTATCATCTTCATATATAAATTCATATTCTTTATATACTTTAGAATCTTTTAAATCAATCTTGTTAATAAAATTCATAATCTTATCTTTATATTTAGATTCAATAATAGGATTATTAAAATCAGTTACTTCAAATAGATAATGCATATAAGTACCAAATTCCATATTAGATATTTCATCCATACTATGTAATTTATGACTAGCCTTAGAAAAATGACTATCTTTTACCTCTTCATTATCTATATTTATTTCTATATGACTAATTTCCTTATCAGGTTTAAATACATCTGGAATAATATTACCATTACCTAAATTATACTTATCAGTAAGACCCAAGTTAGATAGATCTATTAATTTCGTATTCAAAGTAGTACTAATAGAATCCATAATACTAAATAACGATTTATAACCTAATCTAATATCATCAGATACTATACCATTAGTATAATCTTCACCCTTAAATATAGGTGAGACAATAATCATTTTCTCTTTAGCCCTTGTTAAAGCTACATAGAATAATCTTATCTTCTCACTCACATCTTCTTTTCGGTATCTTTCAATAGATAAATTCTTCAATATAGTATTATCAATACCATTTTTATTAAATGGAATTATAATACCATATTTATCATCAAATAAGAATTTACTTTTAATATCTTGTTCATTAAATTTACTACTTAATCCAGCGTAATAACATATACTAAACTCTAATCCTTTTGACTTATGAATATTAAGTATATTAACACTACCAGATACTTTACTATTAAGTGAATATTTAATATCTAAATCACTACTATTTTTAAAGTATTCAGGTAAATCATATGGTGTATAACCTAAATTAGATAATGAACTAAATAGTTTACTAAATATATCATATCTAATCATACATGCATCAATATTACCCTTTAAGATAGTCTTAGAATATATATCAAACTTATCAATAATAATATCTAATAATTCATTATTTGTAATACCATCTATCAAAGAAGATATATCTAAACATAATTTATATATTCCATCTTCCTTAAATTTATTATTAACAAATATATCTAATATCTTATTATCATCATATTCAAATAGATATGACCTAGCAACACTTGTAAAATAATACTTAAATTCTTGACTATATTTACCTAATTTAACTTCAATAATTAAATTGATAATATTTTTAAGAATTGCAATATCATCTTCTACATTTAATTTTTCATCTGACCAAATAACAGTAGGAATACCTTTATATTCAAATATCTTAGAATATGTATCAAATGAACTACCTCTATCCATAATTATAGAAAAGTCCCCATAGTTAACGTTTCTTAATTCTTTAGTTTTCTTATCAATTACTTGATATCCATTATCTACCTTATTTCTAATATCAGAAGCTATTATAAAAGCTTCTATCTCAGCAGCACTATATTTTTTGTAATCTTCATTTCTATCATATGTTAAAATATCCATATTATAATCAGTGTTAAATTTTAAATCATACATACTATTACCAGGTACCATTCTATGTGATACCTTATAATCTGCATTACCAATATTATCATCCATTATTAAATCAAAAATAGAATTAATATTATCTAATACTTCACCTCTAGATCTGAAATTTTTAAGTAAATCAATCTTCATACCACCATCATTTAATGAATATCTATTATATTTATCTTTAAATATAGATGGATTAGCGTGTCTGAATCTATATATAGATTGTTTAATATCACCAACCATATATAAATTATTATTACTAATTAATGATAAGAATTCCTCTTGTAAATCAGATGTATCTTGGTATTCATCAACCATTATTTCAACAAAATAATTCTTTAACTCATCCTGTACTTCTTTATTTTCCTTAACTACTTTAATAGCCATTTTAGCAATATCAGTGAAAGTAAAACTATTATTCTTATATTTAAATACCGCTAATCTTCTATCTAATTCTTTAACTATAGATATAATTACTTCAATATTATCTTTTGTAAGAAATAAATTTTCCTTAAGTTCTTCTTTAGTATATATTTCACTTACTATTTCTTTTCTTAAGCTCTTAATCTTTTCATATATAATTTTAGCTTCTTCATCTAGTTTTTGAAAACCAGGTGCCTTACCACCAGAACTAATAATCATTTCATCATAATCATCTGATGTTAATATCTTATCTAAATATATAGTTAATGATTCACATTGCTTCTCATTTAAATAACCACACATATCTTGATATAGTTTCTTAACAGTATTAGCCTTAGATACTATATTAGATACATATTCATCTACTAGACTATTTATATATGCATCATCAAAATACTTAGATACATAAGTATTTAAATATTCAGATTTATCTGATTTTAAATCTAATTTATCATTTAAATTAACAATAAAATCTCTAACTTCTTTATCATCTTTAAGTGAATAAGAAGATATCATTCTATCGAATTTAGAATCCCCATAACTATTTTCAAATATATCATCAAGTATTCTATTAGTTTCAATCGCGATTATAGTATCATCTACTACTTGTACTTTAGATGGAACATTAAGTAGATAATGATATTTTTTAACAATTGAGGAAGCATAACTATCAAATGTAGTTATATAAGCTGAATCTAAATAATCTAATTGTTCAGTTAAACCATTCTTAATAATAGCCTCCCTAATTCTATCCTTCATTTCAGCAGCAGCCGCATTAGTAAACGTTAAAACTAATAATTGATTAATTTTAGTATTTCTTAACTTAGTAATTACTCTTTCAGTTAATACAGCCGTTTTACCAGATCCAGCGCCTGCAGATACAATTATATTTTGACCACTTTCATTAATGGCACGTTCTTGATCAGGAGTCCAATTACTCATCTTCCTCACCCCCATCATCCTTACTTATTTCTCTTTTATCACGATAAGTTCTAAAACATATATCTTTAAACTTACAATATCTACATCCTTTTAATTCTTTACCGATAGAAACTGGTGTAATATCAAAATTACCTTCCAAAATATTATCGATACATTCATCTATTTTTTGATTAGCTAAAGTAGCTAATTCATCAAATTGTTCATCAGTTAATACTTTAGAACTAGAATAAAAATTACCAGCTTGAGTTAACTTAATACCCTTAATAACTGAACTTTCTGGATATGTAATATCAAACTCACCCAATATATTTTTATTACTATTAGAATATCCTTCTAATTTTAACTTATCTTCACGAGTTAATTTATCTCCTACTTTTTCAATATCAGGCATTACTTTTTGTAAATATATACCCGCAAATTTAACATTCTTAAATTCCATATGTTTTGTAAGTAAAATATATATAGGTAATTGTAATCCAATTCCATCTTTCATGTAGCTCATATCAATATCAACTGAGTTACCAGTCTTATAATCTATAATAGCAACAATAGTCTTATCTTCATCCTCACGATACAATAATTTATCTATGATACCAGTGAATGTAATCTTCATATTTCTATCTTTACTGATATACACTTTTTCTTCCTTTTTTATACCATTTAGTTTACAAAATTGCATTTGCCTCTTAATTACATCTAAAACAAACTTAATATTTTCCTTCGCATTTTCAATGAAAAAGGTCTCTTTTTTGCTAAATACCCTATCAGAGTACTTTTCTGTCAAGAAAAGTGTAATTTCCTTGTCTACATCGATGTCTTTATCTACTCCAATTTCCAAAATATGGTGGAAAATAGTACCTAATATTGCAGAAAAATTATCCTCATAAATATTTAATTTTAATATATGATCTAAGTAATACGCGAAAGGACATTCATAGTATTCAGTCATACTAGTATATGATAATGATAACTTATCACCTATAGCCTTTCTAAGCAATTCCTTATCTACTTTCTTATATCTATTATCGTATTTCATGTATGGTATTTTATAATTATATTTTAATGCATTAATACTATCATCCTTAACACCATACTTAACTAACTTATCCAATAATGATCCTAATTTAAGTTCATCATTAATTCTAGAATATGATTTATAAATATCAATAGTTGGATATTCCACTAAATCTTTATTAACTAAATTACTTGGATAACATTCACTAGTAGGAGTCATCATCTTATAAGTAATAATTAAATTCTTAATGTTATTTATAGAATTAATAGTAAGATCTTTTTCCTTCTTATTCTTATCTATAGTTTTATCAATATAATCTGGTTTAATATTATCAGTTATATAATCTTCATCCTTATATACTTTAGGTATAGATTTAAGATTAAAATTCATCAAGAATACATATTCATCAGATGCATCCTTATAATCAATTACTTCAATCGCATTCTTATATTTCTTATTTGGTATAACCTTAGTAGAAAAATCATGAATAATCATATCTTTAACGTCATTGTAATCTTTAATAAAAGCATAATTATTACATATATCTACTATCATATTATAAATATCAGTACCTTCATATTTCTTAATAGATTCTAATGACTCATTAATATCACTACTATAATTTTCTAAAAATATAGAAGCAACTTTAGTACCTATTAAATATGAATTACTTGGTAAATTAATAGGTATATTAAAATAGCCAAATATTCTTTTAATACCATTTATATAATCATCATCTATATTAGAT
>JAEEGK010024343.1_pt1 | contig 12559 bp, 11 predicted proteins | sample 8958771 | NCBI WGS metagenome assembly JAEEGK01 (sample SAMN16246547, study PRJNA631951) | gut metagenome | biome: gut microbiome; feature: rumen; material: SC-attached | host: Bos | place: Iran: Karaj | collected 2018-10 | reverse complement strand
GGACGAGGGTTGTGGGCTGTTTTCCTGATGGCGAATCGGCACTGATGCTTGTATGCGCTAGATTGAGATATGTAGCGACGAAGGAATGGGGTACCAAGAGGTACCTGAACATGAAGCACCTTTACGAACTGGAAAAAGAAAACGAGCTGAAACGGGAACTGGAGAAGAACGGAAAGAAGGAAAATGTAGCCTAAATCTGATGTTGGGACAAACTATTTTTGCGAAAGACCCTTGACACTACCCTGCATTTCTTACTTGTAATCCAAGTCATATGTCAACCTATAATTTCAACTTTCCAAGTTTGTTATACCAAAGACTGTAGCGGTTTCATTCCGCCATCCCCATGGTATTCGTTTTCAGTTTTATTTTCTGAGTCAGACTAATCACAGAGTTCGTGGTCAAACTCGTCATCCAAAGGGAACTCTTTTTCTTCAGGATGTTCACCAAAATATTTTCCAATTTCGTAATCAAATTTGGGATTGTTGATTCGTCTAAAACCTGATCCGACAAATTTTGCGGGGATGCCCCCAATAATTGATTCTGTCGGTGTACTGGAAAAATCCTTATTTACCAAGCTATTACTTGCAACAATCGTACAATCAGGAATCTTTGCGCCTGCAGCAATCGTACTTGAATTGCATATCCAGCAAGAAGATCCTATATGTATTGGCTTGCAATACTTGCCAACCGTTTTTTTGTTAAAGTTAGCAACATAGTGAAAATTGGAGTCCAAAATTTGGCATCGATGCGTAATTCTGGTGTTCGCGCCAACGAACACCTGAACATGGGCTGTAATATTCACATAATGCATGATTTTTGTATTGGCTCCTAATTCAAGAACGCCGTATCGGTGAGTATTGATTTTATTTGCAGTATAAATCAAGCATGGACCATGAAATATAATTTTGCCCCAGTTGTTTATTGCCGTATTTGGCCCCGGATTTGACGGAGCACCCACATTGGTTTGATTTAGTTTTACCATTCCCGTTTTGCAAACATCTTTGCATTCCATACTCCCTAATAGGGAAAATAATTTAGGCCACCCATATACAAATACAGGCAACTTCACAGCTTGTTTGATAGGAAAACTTCTAAAATTAAGGTACAGCGTTAAAAACGGATTGAACCAGTTCACAAAAGGAGCTGACAAAACACGCTCCATACCCACATGAAGGATTCTAAAAAATCTTTTTAGAGTCATTTTCTTATCCTTTTTAATATTTTAGATTTTACTAGCGCACGTTCAGTCTTAGAAAGTCCAAATAGCCCAACTATAGCCACATTCAAAAAGAATGCAAACCCACTACAAGCCCAATGAGAATAAGTAAAGCTTTCAACAACTTCTCTAAATAAAATAGCAGGAATTGCAGTCAAAATAACGACAATAAAAATAGGGACGAGAGTCTCTTTAAAATACCGTCGAATAGAAATGTATATGTATTTTCGCATAATCGCAAAGACAGTTATTATATAGATTGCACGAACGACAACATTCGTTTCAAAAACAGAGTTTGGGGAGAATCCCAGTCTAAGCAATACATATGAAATAGGAAATACCATTAAGAAAATAGCGCTGCCTACGCAAATATAAGTTCTAAGTTTTCCGACAGCTTGAGCCAACGTCCATATTGGCTGATTCAGTGAATTTACAAGGGAATACAACAATATCAGGAACACAAAAGAACTGGCGTAATCGGGAACCGTTTTTAGCCAGATGTGAAGGACGTCATCCATGACAAAGAAAAATGGGAAGCAGAAAAAATAAAGTAGAAGGAACGAGTATTTGGAGCTTTTGAAAAATAACGTGTATAAATACTCATAATCCTTGGCCGCATAAGATTTTATCAGCTGTGGTTGTACAGAAACTATAAAACCGTTTGAAAAATTTGTAATTGCAAAACTAACCTGACTGGCAACTCCTTTAGCAGCATTAACTATAGGGCCAAAGAATAAATTTAAAAGGATATCGATGCCATTATTATTGATAGCCCATACAGCAGTTCCTATAAAATTCCACGATATAAAGGCGAAAGTTTTCTTGACCTCTTGCTTGACCCATAGAAACCTGAAAAAACACTCCTTGTAAAGTCGTTTACAGTAAAATGAGTAAAACAGTCTTATGCACAGGGCGACACAGAACAAAAGAAAAGCGTATGATATAAGTTTGTCAACTGGAGACAGAGCAATCGCATAAGCGATTGCCAGTTTGGCAAGTGCTTCAAAAATGCTTACATAGGAATATATCTTCATATTCTCGTGAGCGACAAGGACTGCGTCATAAACAACACTCAATAACGTGATGCACAAAGATGCCGTGGTTAGCTGAAAAACCCAAAATGCGGCTTTCATGCGTTCTACAGGGATAACCAGTTTATTGTAGAAGAAATACAAGCCTATTGTTTCTAGCAGGAACAGTATAATCAAGGTAATGGCTATATAAATACTTTGATGCTGCCTGAATGTTCGCGCCAATTCTTCGTCTGAATTATTGCCAAGAGCAATACTTAAAAAACGTTGAGTTGCATTTGAAAGGGATGAACGGAAAAAGGCAAACAAGCCGGCCATGCCGCCAACTACATTATGAATACCAAAATCTACAACACCAAGTTTATCAAGTACAATCCTTGCCGAAAAGAAGGATAAGAACATGATAAAAATGTGCCTGAAATACAGGAACATAGTGTTCTTGACGATACGCTTGCTATTTCTAATTTGAGAAGACACTATTTACGTTTTCCGAAAAATTTCTGTGCCTTTTTTGCTGCTTTTTCCCCAAACAAGCGATATATGAAACGTGAAATTTTCCCACGTAATAAACTCTTCTTGTCACACCAGCTACCAGAAAAATGGTGAACACAATACGTATTTTTTTTGATTGTAATAATACCAGTTTTTATAGATTTGGGACTAAAATAATCACAAGTAAAGACTGGAAAACACTCATTTTCACGTTCCTTAGCATCTTTTATACACAGAACCGTTTGAAGATTTATTTTATTTTCCCGTAAAACATCCTCGATTATATATGGAAGTGGTTTTTCATCAAAACCTTGTTCACAAACAAACGGCCTATTTTCGTAATACGCCAGACTCAACTTTAGCCAGAGACTCTCTTTTTCAGCTCCCATTGCCGCAACTTCAAGACCAGGACATTCATTTTGCCAGCACACGAAAGTTCTCAAACCTAAAAGAGGGCTAAAATCCTTAAGGACTTCAACATCCATGTCAAGATATATACCCCCATAATTATATAACGCAAAAAGGCGTATATAATCTGCAGCGAAAGCATACTTTTTATTGTCAAAGGCCTGTTTTACCCACAAACACGATTCTTTATCGAATCGTTCAAAATTCCACAAGATGAATTCGTAGTCAGGAAGTTTTTCTTTCCATGAACTCATATATTTTTGGAGTTTCTGAGGAATGGGGTCATTGCTAAGCCAACAATAATGGATAATTTTAGGAATCATATAACCTCGTCAAATGTCAAAAAAGTTTTCATTTCAAATAAATAAAATTCTTATCTGTAGCAATTTTATGTGAAAAAAGCAATATTGTATTGAATCCAATATTCAAGTCGCATCTTTGATAAAAAGAAATCCAAAAAAGAGAAAGAAGAATAATGCTGGAGTAATTTATTTTATTGTATCGGAGAAATACAAAAGAAAAAGAAATAGAACAAAGTAGAAAACCAAATATTCCATATTGAGCAACAAACCTTTTTAAGCCAGACGTGCTACCTAAATCAAGACTAAAAAATTCACGATTTCCAACGCCAAAGAATAATTGACCATCATCCCAAAGATGCAGAAGATACATATCTAAAGCACGAGAATTACGATTGTCTAAATTTCCCTGTTCAATACCATTTATCACTCGATCTACAATAATATCATTAATCGACTCGTAAAAAAAAGCATATAGCGCAATAGGAATCAAGAGATATTTGAAATTAGACGGTTTTACTTTAGTCACCCCCCACAATATAACAAGTAAATAAAAAGCTAAAGAAAAACTAATCACTCCAGCTATAATAAATACGATACATTCTTTCTTATATTTTTTTCTATCCAACGTTGCTATCATGAAAAAACACAAAGTTCCTATAAGTCCAGGTTCTTCAGTAATAAAATGAAACCGAAAGATTTTTCCAGAAGCATAATAAGGAATCAAATTAAAAAGGCCTTGGTAATAAGGATATCCAAAACCAGGTCGCTCCACTTTGCCCCAATAATAATGAATCCCAAGGTAGTATAGAAAATACTCAATTAGTGATAATAATAATAGAAAAGCCAAGATTCTAACAAATTTATCAACAATAGAAGATCTGATATAAGATTTTAGACATAAAAAAGAGTATGTAAAACACAACTCATACAACATCTTCACATTGGGATATTGAAACGAAACAAAAAAATGGAAACAAAAAACAACTAAACATATAAAAAAATAAAGATTGGCATAAGACAAATTCGTCTCATCAATATAATCTCGACGGAGTAGAAACACTAAAATAAAACACACTAATGAAAAAAAGACATTGGCTACTGCTACATGATATTGTGAAAAATTCGCAATCATGCACACCAAAGGCGTTAACGTCCAAAAAAATAAATGTAATTTCGAAAAATGCATATACGCTTAGTCTTGCATAATTAATTCTTTTATTTTAATATCGTAACAAGAAATTTCTTTCTTTGCAATTTTTTCCCATGTAAAATTATCTGCAATCAATCGGATTGCTGCATTTGACATATTTTCCAATTGTTCGTTTGAAGTGTTTAGAACTGCGAACTTTATTGCTTTAGCAATTTTTTTCGGAGTCGTTTCAACACCCCAACCAGCTTTATACTTATTTATTAAATCTGCAGTATTTGTTCCTTCTGTCACTAAGCAGGGCATTCCCGCAGCAAGAGCCTCAAGAATACCTAAGGGTAACCCTTCAAAGCGAGATGTCTGAATAAAAACATCGCTTTGAATCAAAGCATTTTCTTTTTCTTTTCCAAATACGGCATCATGAACATGGATTATTTGCTCCAAACCACGATCGGCAATCATCTTTTTTATTATTTCATGAGCATCAGAATTCTTTCGGTGTGTTTTCATTTGCTTGGGACCATACACATCTAATTGAACTTTACGATTCATTAAAAAAGCTTTTTCCAATTCAAATGAATCAAACAGAATATCGATTCCCTTATGAAAAATATCCAAACGACCTATATAAACAAACCTCTTGCATTGATTGTTTTCATCCCAAGATTTCTTTTGTGCGGGAAAGGATACGCCATTCCCGCAAACAAATCCCTTATCCGAAAAGATAGATGTTTCCTTTTCATTATCCGTCAAGAACTGTATTGCCGCTGAACGTCTCAGAAATCTTGAAAAAATAATAAGATTGGCAAAGAATTTTTTTATTCTTTTTTGAGCTAAAGAAACCTTTGTCAACGAACAATGAGGTACAACTACATAGGGAATGCGCTTTTTTACCAAATACTTTGCTATTTGAACGTACTTTAAGAAATAAACTCCATGAAACACAACTACATCAGCACGAAATTCAGGCAAATAAAGTTCTTCAAGCGAAATTTGTCTTGCCGAGCAGTCAACCTTTTTGTTGCATAAATTCAAAACAGAGACATCGCACAAACGGCTTTGGGCTTGTATATGCTGAGGTACAACGACATTAATGCCGCTAAAGGGACTGTTGCACACATTACAGATATGAAGAATATTCATTTAACGTCCGTTTATAATTTTTACAATGTCTTGATAACAGTTTTTACGATTAAATTTTTCCTCGGCACATTTTCGTGCATTTACGCCCATACTTATTCTTAAATCAGAAGAGCCTAAATTTTCTATTGCTTACCCCTTTTTTATTAAAAAGATCTAAAGCATCAAAAATAACATTTGAATGTATATTCATAGAACGAATTTTTGAAAAATCAGTTTGATGAATTGTTACGCAAAGGGTCTCAAAATTTTGCATTTTTAATTTTTCTCCAAAAAATTATCTCGTACTTTCAGCTTTTTCCCAAATAGGTTTTGACTTTCCAGTAATGATATTAACAACACCTTTCCACTGCGCCATAATTGTCATACAGTAATAAAAAACAATCTTCACCAATCTATTTGAGCACTTTGTGATTAACCCGATTATTGCAATGAGATAGAATAAAATCTGAAGTACTAATGTAACTTGCCAAAAAATTCCACCTACAATTGCTAAAGGAATGTTAACCGCAAAAGCAACTAAATGCATCAACCAAAGAAGATAACGACAAGTTCGATGTCCAAAATAAAAGTATGTAAACCAACGATAAGAAAAAAAGTTAAACAACCGAATGCTCGGGCATATTCCTTTTAAAATTTCTCGATTCATTCGAACTTTCCGCTTGAATTCATCTTCATTTATTTCGCCGGCTTTTTCGTACGCAATCGCTTCAGGACCGTAAATAGCTCTTTTCCTGTTTAAAGCGTAAATAAAGGGGAAACTAGAGTCATGGCATTCAATTGGAGGTACATCAATATAATATTCATTCCTTACAGCATATATGGCACCATTTCCCGCTGTAATTGTTTGTATTTTACTTTCAATTTTTCGACACATCAAATCAAGTTTCCAATAGAACCCCTCTGAATTGGCCGTACCATTCCCTTCCGTGTTTATATATCGAAGTTGCCCCGATACATACGCTATAGAAGAATCTGTAAAATAAGACACAAGCTCCTTAACAGCATTTGGCTCAAACATAGCATTCGCATCTGTCATCACAAGAATTTCTGTATTGCACAACTTTTGCGTTTCATTTTGAGCATTCGTCTTTCCAAAATGTTTTTCAGACTTATGAATGCGAATTTTACGTTCTGGATGAGCGGCAATAAAAGCCTCAACGATTTCGTCTGTTTTGTCGGTTGAGAAATCAGAAGCAATCAAAAATTCAAGTTTGTCGATAGGATATTTAACATTCAAAAGGTTTTGAAGTTTTTCCGCAATTACAGTTTCTTCATTATGAGCCACAACCATTATTGTCACGGTTGGTTCATATTTATCATCTTTGCAATTAGTCCGCTTAAATAATTTATCCAAAACGACTAATGATACAGGAAAACCTACCATAGCCCAAAAAATCACAAATACAGCAATAAGCCATATGATTACAAGAGCAAACATAAGTCAACCTATTTTTTCCCTACAACAAACACATAATTTGTTGTAGCACTACCACCAATATTCAACATCATGCCGTTTTTGGCATTTTTCACTTGATAACCACCAGCCGTTCCAGTCACTTGCTTATAAAGATCCAAAAGCATTCTTGCTCCAGAAGCTCCAACTGGATGACCACAGCCTATCAAACCACCGCTGGGATTGATTTTCTTTGCAACAGTCCCATCTTCCACAGCTTCGTATTCTTTACCAGGCGTTGTCAATCCAAATGCAGAAATTGCAGCATATTCAGACGAAGTAAAGCAATCATGTGTTTCGAACACATCGATATCATCTACATTCAATCCAGATCGTCTGTAGGCATCTAAAACGGCTTGGCGAGTCCAAGGCAAAATGTATTCGGATTCGCAGTTGTCAGCCATTTTCTTTTCGAAAAGCATCGGAGCAGTTCTGTGTCCATAACCTTTCAGAATCGGTTTACCATTTATAGAATGCTCTTTGACAAACCGTTCGCTACAAAGAACAACAACGGCAGCGCCATCAGTTACCTGAGAACAGTCGGACACAGCAAGCTTTCCACCAACCAAAGGATTAGTATCTGTTCCTCTAGTACTAGCCTGTTCATAACTCATAAACCATTTACGAGTCTGAGCAAGAGGATTGCGCTTAGCGTTTTCATAATTAATCGCACTAATTTTCGCCAACGCATTCATGTAACGCGATTCATCAAGTTCCGGGTATTTTTTTAACGTTTCGTCAGCAAGTTTACCAAATAGCTTTGGGAAAGGCAATTCAATACCCTTGCCCTCTTTTGCATAATATGCCGCACGGCCAAGGAAATCGCCACCTGTCTTGGAATCAACGGTTTTCATCAATTCCCAACCGACTACAATTGCGACATCATAATCGCCATTCTGAATTTTTGTTTGAGCGGCATCAATCGCAACAGAGGAACTGGCGCAGGCAGCTTCGTAACGCGCCGATGGAACGCCATAAAAGGCTTTGTCCACTTCGGTCAAGAATGCCCCCAAATGTCCCTGTTCCGTATATTTTTCAGCAATAAAGTTTCCAACAAAGCACGCCACTTTGTTTTCTTTATTCAAAGCAGCAACATCGCTAAAAGAAAGTCCAGCATTATCAAGTCCATCTGCCATGACCTCTTTAAGCAGGGCGACCATGCCCTTTCCTTCTTTTTTCCAATTGCGCTCAAAATCAGTCTGAGCTCCACCAAGAATATAAACCTTGCTCATTCCTTATCTCCCAGACTTGAAATAGATTCTATAATCATACTTAGAAGGCTTTATATCAGCCAACAAGTGTTCAACGTCAACCTTTGCACTAATTTCAGGGAGGCGTTCCTTGATAAGCGCAGATACATCAACAACCGACGACAAAGCCTGGTACATAGCCATAGGCGGACACCAGTTAAAACCTGTAGCCATGACATCATCTGCAGCTTCTACGGTGTAGCCCACTTTTTCTGTCGCATACAAAGAATAAACGATGTACTTAAGCAAAAAGGAAATACATATTTCGGCTTCTTGAGAGTGATTGTTCACCAAGCATTCAAATGCATCGACATAATCACCCTCGGCAATCCAGCGTTTCATTTTATCTGCAAAAGGAAAAACGTAAGGAATCACGTCTCGGAATGCACCCGTATTAATATCATAAACGGTCATCCGTTTCAAGCCATTCTCATACTTAATCAGCTGATAGATACCACAACCCGTTTTCCTACCGAGTTTACCCTCATTTATCAACTTCTGCACATACTCGGGAAGTACATATGTTTCATGGGCATAGTCGTTCGTGTTTTCGTAAAGGTTATCCACAATAGCCTTATGAACATCTAAGCCTACAAAATCCGATGTTGTAAGCGGAGCCATCGTACGCCCGGTAAACGAGCCTAGAATTGCGTCAATGTAATCAATGCCGCCATTATCCTTATACTTTTCAGCATACTGAAGAGCTTCGTTAATGAACTGGAAGCCAATACGATTACCAAGGAAAGCAGGAGAATCCTTTACTTCGACAACCGTTCTAAACAATTTTTTGCTCAAATACTCTTTCAATTCCGATTGCATTTGCGCATCAGAATATTTTGTCGGAGTCAGTTCACACAAAGGCATACTGTACGGCGGATTAAACATATGTACGCCAAAGAAATGAGAGCGAACATTTTCTGGATAGCATTCTGCAATTGCAGTAATGGAAAGTCCTGAAGACCCTGTACAAGAAACGGCATGCGATTGCAGCGTTTTAGCAACCATTTTCGCAATATCAAATTTTACACCAAGATCTTCCTTAGAACTTTCAAAAACCAAGTCTGATTGCTTTACGCAATCTTCCAACATCGAAAAATCTGCCGGAATTAGGTTATGAGAAATGGCATCCGCTTTCACGGATTTAACAATTCGCGGGATGGTCTTTTTAACTTTTTCAACATCTCGGCCAATACAAAAAACTTTTGCATTTCCAAATGAAGCGAAAATTCCTGCAACATTAGCACCCATAGTGCCTGTTGCGCCAATAACTGTAACCGTTTTAATCTCCACTAATGACCTCAATCAAAGAATTTGATAGGCTTTGCGGGGCTCCCCACAGCAGTGCATTTTTCAGGAATATCTTTTACAACAACAGCACCAGCACCTATTATACTATAGTCACCGATAGACTTGGCTTGTATAATCTGCATACCTGTACCAAGTTCAACAGCGTGACCGATGTTCGTAATTCCAGACACATTCACACTCGGATAGAGTGTTACAAAGTCTTTCAAAACTGCATCGTGACCGATAGTACAGTCAAGATTGATAATAACGTGCTTGCCAATAGAGGTGTTGACTGTAATTATTGTATGAGCACAAACAATCGAGCCCTCGCCAATAGAAACTAAATCTGACATTTCTACAGAAGGATCGACAAGCGTTCCGAATTTTATGTTCGGATTTACAGACTTTAGATTATTAATAATCTTTTCACGAGTCCTTGATGCTCCCACAGCACAAACGAAATAAGCATCGGAATACTTTACAACATCAACAGTTTTACCAAGTACTTCATAGCCGTTTATTTTCTTTCTCTGAATATTATCGGCGTCATCCATAAAACCGAGAAGATTCCATGTCGGAACGACTTTGTTTATTCGTTCCACAAGCCACGCAACTTCTCGACCAAATCCACTAGCACCAAAAATAATCAGTTTTTTCATACTTTCTCCGGAGTACCCATAAATGCGGTCATGGTCGCTTCACCATTGACACCGCTGATTCCCTCGCGCTTTACCGCCTTTTTGAGCGTTGTGAGTATGATTTTCACATCACCAAGGAAAGTCACATGGTTCACGTATACCACATCGTATTTGAATTTCTGTTCCCAGGTAATTGCGTTGCGACCGTTCACTTGTGCAAGGCCGCTAAGCCCGGGACGCACGTCGTGGCGGTGTTTCTGCTCGGAATTGTATCGTGGCAGGTATTCCACCAGCAGGGGTCTTGGCCCAATCACGGCCATGTCGCCCTTGAGAATGTTGAACAGTTCCGGGAGTTCGTCGAGGCTGGTAGAGCGGAGGAACTTGCCGTAAGAATTCAGGCGAACATCGTCAGGAAGTAAATTACCATTAGCGTCTTTTTCGTTCGTCATCGTGCGGAATTTGACGAGTTTGAATATCTTCTCGTTAAGGCCCGGGCGCGGTTGCGTAAAGAACGGATTGCCCTTCATCTTGACAGCACCGAGGACCGTAAGCACAACGAGAACAGGACTCAGGCAGAGGATTGCCGCCAGAGCACAGCAAAAGTCGAGGGGACGCTTAAAGAATCTAGCGTACATACTACTTGAAGCATTCCTTGATCACTTGAATGATCGCATCTTGTTGTTCGGGAGTCATCTTATTGTCGCTAGGGAGACAAAGTCCACGTTCAAAGATGTCGGCGCCGACATCGCGAGAGCCGCCTGCAATGTATGCGTTTGTACGAGCACGCCCATTTCCTTCTGATGTTACAAAAGCATGGCTCATGTACATGGGCTGCATGTGCATTGGCTTCCAAATGGGGCGACCTTCGGCGTTCATCGCTGCGATGCGGTCAAGAATTTCAGTGGGGCAACTCTTGCCTTTTTCGTGGATGTAGAGAGCGTTGGAACCGCTACGGACCTGCTTGCACATTGCGTTTCTATCAATTATTAGGCAGCTGAGCCAGAAATTCGGCACGGAATTCTGCTCGTCGTAGGGATTCATCTGCACCGGGAGGCCCTTCAGTCCATCGCAGTAGCGTTCATAAATGGCGCGTTTCTGGGCGATGTGTTCTTCGAGATAGGGCATCTGGCCGCGAACAACGCCGGCGATTACGTTGCTCATGCGGTAGTTGTAGCCTATTTCCTCGTGCTGGTACCAAGCGGCGGCCTCGCGGCTCTGGGTGCTCCACTTGCGAACTTTCTCGGCATCTTCCTTGGAATCGGTCAAGAACATTCCGCCGCTGGAGCCTGTAATAATCTTGTTTCCGTTGAAGCTGATTGCACTGTAATCGCCAAAACAACCAGTCTGCACGCCTTTGTAAGTCGCACCAAAACTCTCGGCAGCATCTTCAATAAGGAGTGCGTCGTGTTTTTTGCAGATAGCGCGTATTTCATCAATCTTGCCCGGAGTCCCGTACAGATGCACAAGTACCACCAAACGCACATCGGGATAAATCTCGAATGCTTTTTCGAGAGCCTCCGGATCCATATTCCACGTTTTATACTCGGTATCTATGAACACGGCCTCGCCGTTTTCGTAAGCGATGGGATTCACCGTCGCATCGAAAGTCATATCACTGCAGAAAACCTTATGTCCGCGAAGAGAGCCTTCACCCACCTTGGGCATTCCGTAAAGAGCCTCGCCCGCAAGTTTTGTGCAAAGATGCAGGGCTGCGGTACCGGCGGAAAGAGCCACCGCATACTTGCAGCCCACCTTCTCGGCAGCTAAACGTTCAACCTCGTTGATGTTCGCACCCACGGTGCTCATCCAGTTGGTCTCGTAGGCCTCGGTAACGTACTTGATTTCATCACCATGCATCGTGGGGCTAGAGAGCCATACTTTACTATCGAAACGGGTCATAGGTTGCCTGCAACCTCGGTGTTACTCCTGCCAAGGTTTGAACAAATGCGCAGTATTTCAGGAAGAAAAACTTTTTTTTTGCGAAGAATGGAGGTTTCGAAACCGGTATCTTTCGAATTTTTCTAAAAAAATGGAAACTATTGTTTGCACGTCTTTTTGAGCAATCTTCATAAAATTAGATAATGCGATATGGCGCCGATGTTATCCAGAAAGCCGAAATAGAATTATTGGCACAGATGTTGAGGGAAAAATCTACGACTCAGATGAAATTGTCTTTGGATAGTGGAATTAGC
>JAEEGK010024342.1_pt1 | contig 12559 bp, 8 predicted proteins | sample 8958771 | NCBI WGS metagenome assembly JAEEGK01 (sample SAMN16246547, study PRJNA631951) | gut metagenome | biome: gut microbiome; feature: rumen; material: SC-attached | host: Bos | place: Iran: Karaj | collected 2018-10 | reverse complement strand
GGCATGACTTTGGGGCTGGGAGGCGCCGTTATTGCCTGCGCCGTAGTCGATTTGATTTATGTCAGTCTCAGCGGCAGGCTGCATACCACCTTTGCGTTTTTCCCGGTGTTGCCGTCCTGGCCGACCCTGCTGTACGCGGATATTTTCATCCTTGCCTGCGGCACGCTGATCGGGGCATTGGGCAGCTACCTTTCCCTGAAGAAGTTCCTGCGGGTTTAGGAGGGGCTGTCCTATGAAATCACGTAGAGTATTAGCAGCGTTCTTCGCCGTATGGCTGTTCCTGCTGAATATGCTGCCCGCCTTTGCCGCCAGCGAGATGGAGAAAAAACAGAAAGAACTGGACAAGGCCCAGCATAATGTGCAGGTGGCAGAAGAAAAGAAAGACCAGGCGAAACATAAAGTCGCAGAGGCAAAAGAAAGCCTGGGCGAAATCGTCAGTAAGTTAAGCCGCCTTCAGCAGGATATCGATGTGTTGCAGAAAAAAGCAGACACGCTGCAGAAGGATATTGATAAAAACACGGCCGAACTGAATAAAAAGAAAGAGGAAATGGAAGGGCGGATGCTGATCTACCGTCAGCGCCTCCGTGATATATATGAGAACGGACAGATCAATTACCTGGACGTATTGCTGGGGGCCAAGGACTTCGGTGATTTTGCTTCCCGTATGTACCTTTTGCAGAAAATCATCCGCAGCGATCTGGACCTGATCGCCATCGTGGAAAAAGAGGCTGCGGAAATTAAGAAACGGCAGGATCAGCTGGACGGCCAGATGGGCGAGATCAAAAAGGATAAAGCCGCTCTGGAACAGAAACGCAACAGTGCGGAAGAGATGCGTCAGCAGCGTGCCCAGAAGCTGTACATAGCGGAAGAAGAAAAGCGTAAGTCAGAGGAAGAATATGACCGTATGCTTGCTATTTCCGATAATATCAAGGCGATGCTGCAGGGGATGGAAACTGCTTCCGTGATGCCTTCCGGCGGAGGGAACGGCTCTTTCGTGTGGCCCTGCTCCGGTACCATTACTTCTTATTATGGCTGGCGCGTACATCCGATTTTCGGTACACGGAAATATCATTCCGGCATGGATATTGCGGTAGATTACGGCACACCTATTCATGCGGCGGCAGCCGGGGTGGTTGTGTATTCCGGCTGGATGGGCGGTTACGGTTATGCCATTATGATCGACCATGGCGGCGGGCTGGTTACTATTTACGGACACAATTCCAGCCTGTCTGTAGGTGAAGGCCAGCGGGTATCCCAGGGTCAGGTTGTGGCCCTGGCAGGCAGTACCGGGTATTCCACCGGTCCCCACTGCCACTTTGAGGTCCGCCTTCATGGTGAAGTGACGGAACCGCTGAATTATCTGCCTTGATTAAGAAAGATGTTGTAACGGCGAATTTCTGCTGACTGTACGGGGACGTTAAAAGGAGGAAGGGGCTTGTCCTCCTTCCTCCTTTTTGATATTACGCGATATTTTATGGTTTGCAGTGGAGGGAACCAGATGTTTAACAGAAAAGTCAGTATATGGGTGATTCCTCTGGTAGTTATACTGACCGTATCAATGACGCTTATTGGTATGGCCTGGGGCCTGCAGAAGGTGACCCATAACGCGGAAGGGGCGCTGCAATTCCTTTATACGCTGGGACGTATCCATTCCGGCTATGTGGGGGAGTATACAGATAAAAAACTGTTTGAAGGCGCCATGCACGGACTGGTGGAAAGCCTGGACGATCCGTATTCCGAATATCTGAATGAGGAGGGCTTTGCCCGTCTGAACGAGATGACGGACGGAACGTTCGGCGGTATCGGCGTGGTACTGGGGCAACGTAACAAGGAATTCGTAGTGATATCTCCCATGGAAGGTTCTCCCGGAGCGAAAGCAGGCATTGAAGCCGGGGATAAGATCCTGAAGGTGAATGATGCAGATACGAAAGGACGTTCCCTTGAGGATGTGGTCAGTACCATCCGCGGCAAAAAGGGGACTAATGTCAAGTTGTTGCTGGAACACAAGAACGGAGAGCAGTTTACGGCCGATATTGTAAGGGACGACATAAAGATTAAATCGGTAGCGGGAAAAATGCTGCCGGATTCCAAAATCGGTTATATCCGTATCTCCATGTTCAACGAAAACACCGGCGAGGAATTTAAGAAAGCTTACGAAAAACTGGAACAGGAAGGCATGCAGGCGACTCTGCTGGATCTCCGGCACAATCCCGGGGGCCTGTTAGGGGAATGCGTTAAAGTAGCAAATTACATCGTGCCCAAGGGTCCGGTGGTTTCTATTACAGATAAAAAAGGAAAAACGCAGGTCTACAAGTCCAAACTGGAAAAAGTAAAGTATCCGCTGGCGGTGTTGATTGACCATGGCAGCGCCAGCGCTTCGGAAATCGTGTCCGGCGCGGTACAGGATACCAAAGCAGGAAAACTGTTTGGTGTGAAAACGTATGGAAAAGGCTGTGTTCAATCGGTGTTCCATATCACGGCCGATACGGGGCTGAAGCTGACCACGGCCATGTATTATACGCCTTCCGGCCGGTCCATCCACAAAGTGGGGGTGGAACCCGATGTGGAAATCGAATTGCCGGAGAAGTCGGCAACGGACGTGCAGCTGAAAAAAGCGGAAGAATATTTGAAGGAAGAACTGGAAAAGAAAGGTAGTTAATGAGTGGCGTTAAAAATCGAGTGCTGAAGATTTGCCACTGAACCGTAAAACGAGAAGCGCTGCAGTAAAATGAGTAAGCTCCATTTTATTGCAGCGCTTTATTATTAAGCCTTGCGTGCGGAAAAATTTGTGTTATAATAAATTAAACGTTTAATTAAAATTCTGCTTTTCGAAACTTTTATGGATGGAGGATCGGGGAACCGGACATGAAGAAAGTTGCATCACAATCGGCCAAAGGTACTTACGAAAAGATTTTGCGGGCTGCCAGATTGCTTTTTGCCCAATACGGCTACCATGGTGTATCCGTGAAGAAAATTACCCAGGAGGCAGGCGCCAACAGCGCACTGGTTTCATATCATTTTGGCGGTAAGGCGCAGTTGTACCAGAAGGTGTTGGAACAGCAGGCGGAAAAGCTGCTTTGTCTTGCGGAAATATTAAAAGAACCGGGGCAGAATCCACTGGCCTGTATCCTGGCGTTTTTGGATGAGGTGAAGGATGTTTTCCTGAAAGAACCGGAGAGTATCCACGTCATCTACCGGGAGTTTCTTACACCCACAACAGTAGGGAACGATATCGTCAGGCAACAGATGCTTTCTTTTTACGACAGGCTGACGGAAGCTTTCGACAGAGCGAAAGACCGGCAGTACGTAAAAGCAGAAACGGATAGCCGGCGCACGGCCTTCGTGTTAATCAGTATTTTTGCCTTTTATCTGGTGACCTACAGCTACGAAGCCATATCTGAATCGGAGCGGCTTCCGGGTGCAGATGATTCCGAAAGGCTGAGGTCTGTGTACCTCGATTACCTGAACACCATTTCAACGGAAAAAGACCGGTTGCATTAAATAAGAATTGCCTGGCTGCTACCGCTGGGAATAATAAGATTGAACTAACCCGGAACAGATAGATTGTAATAAAAGGGAAAGAAAGTTGTAACGGCAGATTGGAGATAACAGGTCATGAACTTTTTAAAAGAAATAAAACTGACAAAAACACATGTTGCTTTGTTTATTGCTGCTGTGGTTGCTTTTGCAGGCTGGCGGGTTGTTTCTGTGTTGAAGCCGCCTGCAACGGAGGAAAGAATCGTTCCGGTGGTGCGCACTGTTACCGTCGGGGAAACGGTTGCTGACGGTACGGCTACATATCCGGGCGAAGTGCGGGGAAAGTATGAAAGCAATCTTGCCTTTCAGGCAGGGGGCAAAATCGTGTCCCGGTCCGTTAATCTGGGAGACACGGTCCATGCCGGACAGGTGTTGATGGAGCTTGATCCCAAGGATATACGGCAGAGTTATGATGCTGACCAGGCGGCCTATCAGGCGGCTCTTTCCAATTATAACCTTGCAAAAGAAAACTACGCGCGTTACAGCAGGCTGTATGAGCAGAACGCTGTCAGCGCCATGGCACGGGATCAGTACAAGACGCAGCTTGACGCGGCGGACGCGACGCTGAAAAGCGCCCGGGCAAAATGGAACGCCAGCCGGAATCAGATGGAATATACACAGCTGGTTTCCGACCATGACGGCACAGTAGCAGCCATTTCCGGCGAGATAGGCCAGGTAGTAGGCGCCGGCACGCCTGTGGTTACCATTGTGCGAGATGGCAGCCGCGAAATCCAGATTTATGTTCCGGAAAACAGGTTAGGTCAGATCCGGCCCAACCAGCCTGCCAAAATAACATTCTGGGCATTGAATGACAGTATAGCTTCCGGGCACATCAGCGAGATCGCTCCCATGGCGGATTCTGTGACCCGCACTTATAAAGTAAAAGTGGCCGTAGATACTATGCCGGAAGCGGTAAAACTGGGCATGACGGCCAAGGTGACATTGCAAAACGGTACAGAAAACGTGATAGCGATTCCTTCCGGTGCGGTATACCAGACCGGGGAACAGCCCCAGGTATGGGTAATCCGGAATAAAAAAGCAACACTGGTAAATGTAAAGACAGCAGGCTATGAGGGCAGCAACGTAATTATTGCCGGCGGTCTTGCCAATGGCGACGTAGTGGTAACCGGCGGCGTCAATAAGTTGGCGGAAGGCCAGGAAGTACGGCTGGAAGGCAGTGATACGAAATGAACACAAACTGGGCGGAATGGTCGATTAAACATAAGCAGGTTGTTTACTTTTTTTCCGTGCTTATTGCCATCATGGGCATTTTTTCCTACATGATACTGGGACGCCAGGAAGATCCGAATTTTACTGTCAAGCAGATGGTGGTATCCGCTGCCTGGCCGGGAGCTACTGCGAAGCAGATGGAGATGCAGGTTACCGATAAAATCGAGAAAATCATACAGACCGTGCCAGATGTGGACTATATTACCAGTTACTCGCGCCCCGGAACCTGTGTAGTCAACGTATACCTCAAGGACTCTGTTTCCCCGGAAACCACACGGCTGCGTTGGCAGGAAGTACGTAACCTGGTGAACGACGGCAGGCGCACGCTGCCTTCCGATTTGTACGGGCCGTTTTTCAACGATCACTTTGATGACGTGTTCGGGAACGTCTACGCAATCACCTCCGACAGCTTTTCCTATGAGGAGATGCGGAAGGTGGCCAGCCGGATTAAGGATCAGTTTGTGTTGGTGCCGGATGTAAAAAAAGTGGAACTGCTGGGTGTTCAGCCTGAAAAAATCTATATCCAGCTGGATAACGCCAAGCTGTCCCAGCTGGGCATGAGCGTGGATCAGCTTGCCGCGGTCATCCAGGCGGAAACATCCGTTGCCCCGGCGGCCATGAAGCACGATGACCAAAGCAATGTGTACCTGCGTCTTACCGGCATTCCGGATACGGTAAAGAATATTGAAAATCTTCCCATCAGCGGCAACGGGCGCACCCTGCGGTTGGGCGACGTGGCGGCTGTAAAGCGTGATTACGCAGATCCGGCGGAACCGAAGATGTATTTTAACGGAAAGCCCGCGGTAGGAATTGCAATCTCCATGGTGGACGGAGGAAACAACTTAACGCTGGGAGAAAACCTGGATAAAAAATGCAGGGAGATCCGCAAAGACCTGCCCCTTGGTTTTGAGCTCAACCAGGTGCTCAATCAGCCCCAGGTGGTGAAAAATTCTATCAGTGAATTTATGGAAAGCCTGATTGAAGCTATCCTGATCGTACTCGTGGTAAGTCTGATGACCCTGGGCCGGCAGAGCGGATATGTGATTTCCGCCTGCATACCGCTGGTGCTGATGTGCAGCATGGCTGGCATGTTCATACTGGGCATAGATTTACATAAGCTGTCCCTCGGCGCCCTGATCGTTTCCCTTGGGATGCTGGTGGATGATTCCGTGGTCGTGGTGGAAATGATTGAAACCAAAATTAATGAGGGCTGGGATCGGATCAGGGCCTGCTCTTTTGCCTTTGAAAGCTGCGCCAGGCCGTTGCTGACCGGGACTATGATCACCTGCGTCAGCTTTATGCCCATTGCTTTTGCCAAATCCAATGTAGGGGAATATGCAGGCAGCCTGTTTTCCGTGATTACCGTTACCCTGATGAGCAGTTGGCTGGTATCGGCTACGGTAGCGCCCGCCCTGGCCCACACCTGGCTTGTGCCACCCGATTTAAAAAATGATAAAGAAAAGACGGGCGTAACAGAAGGGAACGAAAACAAAAGCCCTGGATACGAAAGCAGGTTTTACGGCGTGTTCCGGGAATTACTGGACTGGGCGCTCAGACACCGCGTTGCCGTTCTTATCATTACGGTCTGCATTTTCTGTGGGTCGCTGCTGCTCAGTAAACTCCTGAAACGGGAGTTTTTCCCGGCATCTGTGCGGCCGGAACTGCTGGTGGAGCTGAACCTGCCGGAAGGCTCCAGCCTGGAGGCCAGTGACGAGGCGGCGAAAAAGCTGACGCAGCTGGTAATGAAAGAAAAAGGCGTTGCCAGTGTTTCAACATACGTTGGGAAAAGCAGTCCACGTTTTGTTTTGGTACTGGATCCGGTGCAACCCCGTGATAATTACGCCCAGCTGGTGGTAGTGGCTGAAGACCTGCAATCCCGGATGGCGCTGGGAAAAAAGGTCAAAACTATGGTGGAAGAACAGCTTCCCAACGTGCAGAGTTATTCCCGCTCTATCCCCCTTGGTCCGCCTACACCGTACCCGGTCATGATTCGCGTCCGTGCATTAACAGATGCCCAGGCAAAAGAATATGCGGGGCAGCTGAAACAGATTATGCTTCAGAACAAGAATGTTACCATGGTGCGGTATGACTGGATGGAAAAAGCTCCTGCCGTAAAGGTGGAACTGGACGATGACAAGCTGCGGCAGATGGGACTGACCCGCAAGACAGTGGCTTCCGCTTTGTATGCGGAAATCAGCGGTTACACCGTGAGTCAGTACTATGAAGGGGATCAGGCCATCGACATGGTCTTCCGTTTGGAACCCAGGAACCATGAGAATATCAGCGACCTGGGAGCCATGAGCATACCCACTGCCAGAGGCGCAGTGCAGCTGAACCAGGTGGCGTATCTGAGTTATGAAAAAGAAGACGGTATGATCTGGCGGAGAAACCTGCTTCCCACCATTACGGTCAACGCCGGTATCATCGATGGCGTAACCGGAAACGATGTGACGGAACAGATAATGGAGCAGGCCAAAGAACTTCGAAAGAACCTGCCTGCAGGCGTCAGCATCGAGCTGGACGGTCCATCGGAAAAGAGTGCCAACTCTCTGCGTTCTATTTTGGGGCCGGTTCCCATTATGCTTATCATTATGCTGGTGCTGTTGATGCTGATGCTGATGGACGTGAAAAAAGTTTTTGTGGTAGTGTGTACTGCACCCCTGGGTATTATCGGCGTCTTCCTGGGACTGTTCCTCTTCAATACACCCCTTGGCATAATGGCGGTGGTAGGGGCACTGGCCCTGATTGGCACGGTCATCCGTAACGCTACCGTGCTGGTAGACCAGATCGACCAGCACCTGGCGGAAGGAATGCCTCCGCTGAAAGCTGTAAAAGAATCTGCGGTGGTGAGGTTCCGTCCCATTATGCTGACAGCCCTTACTACCGTTCTGGGGCTGATTCCCATGTTCCCCAGCGCCTTCTGGCGCGGACTGGCTATAGCCATTTCCAGCGGGCTTACCGTGGCTACGCTGATTACATTGATAGTTTTGCCCGTTGTTTACTGCATGGTGTTTAAGATAGGCAATGAGGAATAAGAATATTTACAATATTTATAATTAAAAAGAGGCTGGACTTTTGTCCAGCCTCTATATTTTTGTAAGATTCCTTTACGCAATGTGTCCTTTGGCTTTAATGACTTCGATAACTTCATCCACGTATTTCTCGCAGACCTCATCGCTTTCCGCTTCCACCATGACGCGGATGACCGGTTCGGTGCCGCTTTCCCGTACCAGGATGCGGCCGGTGTCTCCAAGAGCTTCTGCCACTTTGGCAACGGCTGCCTGTACGTCCGGATCATTCTGGGCATTCGGTTTGCTCTTGACTTTTACATTCTTCAGTACCTGCGGATAGAACACAACAGGCGCTGCCAGTTCGCTCATGGGTTTTTCTTTGGCCAGCATAACTTCCATCAGCTTCAGGGAAGTGAGGATGCCGTCGCCGGTAGTGGCGTATTTGATAAAGATGGTGTGGCCGGACTGTTCTCCGCCGATTCGGTTGCCGGTATTTACCATGTTTTCATATACATATTTATCGCCGACTTTGGTCTTTTCATATTCGATGCCCACCTTATCCAATGCTTTGTACAGACCGAAGTTGGACATGATGGTTGTCACCACTTTGTTGTTCAGCAGTTTGCCCCGTTCTTTCATGTACAGGCCATAGATGTACAGGGTGTGGTCGCCGGTGACTACGTTGCCTTTTTCATCCACGCACAGGCAGCGGTCTGCGTCGCCGTCGAAGGCAAAGCCGATGTCCAGCTTGTTATCCACTACGAACTTCTGCAGATGTTCGATATGGGTGCTGCCGCAGTCCGTGTTGATGTTGCAGCCGTCCGGCTGGTTATTGATCACATAGACCTTAGCCCCCAGGGCGTCAAACACCGCTTTGGCAATCTGCCAGGCGGCGCCGTTGGCCACATCCAGGCCGACCTTCACATTTTTGAAGCTGAATTTGGACAGGGAGATGAGGTAACCGATGTACCGGTTGCGGCCCGCCACATAATCCACCGTGCGGCCGATGGCAGCCCGTTCCGCCATGGGAACGTCGATGTTTCCGTCAATATAGTCTTCCACTTTCAGGATGGTTTCTTCGTCCATCTTTTCGCCGTTGCTGTTCAGCAGTTTGATGCCGTTATCATAAAACGGGTTGTGGGAGGCGGAAATCATGATGCCGCAGTCAAAATCATCCACCCGGGTGATGTAAGCTACGGAGGGCGTAGTAGTCACATGCATGATGTAGGCATCCGCGCCGGATGCTACCAGGCCCGTGCACAGGGCCGATTCAAACATGTAAGAACTGCGGCGGGTATCTTTACCGATAACGATTTTGGCTTTTTTGCCCAATCTGGCGCCGTAGTACCAGCCCAGGAAACGGCCGATTTTTACCGCATGTTCAAAGGTCAGGTCTTTATTGGCTTCGCCGCGGAAACCGTCTGTACCGAAATATTTACCCATGTTACATTTCCCCCTTATGGATAATTTCCCCGTTGTTCTTCCAGATGGAATCAGCTGGTACAACGCCTCTCACACAGGAGGTGGGATAGACATTGCTGTTCCGGCCGATGACCGTGCCCGGATTCATAACCGCGTTGCAGCCAACTTCCACATGATCACCCAGCATGGCACCGAACTTTTTGATGCCGGTTTCAATCTGTTCCGTCCCGTTGTGGACGATAACAAGCTTTTTATCCGCCTTTACGTTACTGGTGATGCTGCCGGCGCCCATGTGGCTGTAATAGCCCAGGATGCTGTCGCCGACATAATTGTAATGGGGAGTCTGTACGTGATCAAATAAAATTACATTTTTCAGTTCCACGGAGTTTCCCACTACGCAGTCCGCACCGACTAACGCGGTGCCGCGGATAAAAGCGCCGTGACGGACTTCCGTGTTGGGCCCGATGATGCAGGGCGCGCCCAGGTAAGCGGTGGGGAAGACGGTTGCGGTTTTGTGCACCCAGACCTGAGGCTTTACCTCTTCATAATCAGCGCCCAGAGTGGGACCCAGCTTCAGTATCAGTTCCTTGATGCCTTTCAGGGCTTCCCAGGGATAGGTGAAGCCTTTCAGATAATCGGCAGCCAGGGTATGATCCAGATCATACAGATCGGTAATGGTATACATGAATTACAATCTCTCCTTCTTTTCGATATCCAGGAAATATTTGTAGGTATCTACGGTTAATTCGCCGCAGGCTGCCTCATCGCAGGCGATGATAGCGCCGTTATGCATCTGCAGGGCGCTGCAGGTCCATTTGTGGGACATGCCGCCTTCTACGGTAGCCGCCAGGGCTCTGGCTTTATTGTGGCCGTTGATCAGGATCAGCACCTCTTTGGAATCCGTAACGGTGCCAACACCGACAGACAGAGCCTGGGACGGAACTTTTTCCGGATCGTTGCCGAAGAAACGGGAATTGACGATACGGGTGTCCGTGGTCAGGTTCCGCAGTCCGGTACGGGAAGCCAGGCTGGTGAAGGGCTCGTTGAACGCGATGTGGCCGTCCACGCCGATGCCGCCCATGAACAGGTCGATGCCGCCATAGGAAGCAATCCTGGCTTCGTAATCCGCGCATTCTTTCACCGGATCGGTGGTCATACCGTTGAGGATGTTGATGTTCTCCGGTTTCATGTCCACCAGGTGGTTAAAGAAATTGTCGTGCATGAAGTACCAGTAGGACTGGTCATGTTCGTGGGGCAGGCCCAGATATTCGTCCATGTTGAAAGTCACCACATTGGCAAAACTCAGCTCCCCGGCCTTGTTCATGCGGGCCAGTTCCCTGTACACGCCGATGGGGGAAGAACCGGTGGGCAGACCCAGTACGAACGGGCGGTCCTTTTCGGGACCGGCGTTGTGTTCTTTGATGCGTTTTGCGATATAGTCAGCGGCCCAGAGGCACATTTTTTCATAGTTATCCTGAATAACGACTCTCATTATTTCATTCTCCTTTTGTCCTTTTACGGTTTAATAATTTAGTAACTTCTATCAGTGATGAGGGAACCTCTGTTACGGTTTTGATTCCGCTTTTTGCTTTCCCTTTCACGACGCACTGTACGCCGTGGCAGCATCCGCCGAGTCTTTCGACAACTGCCATTCCTCGTCACCCGTTCAGGGCCTGGCGCTATAGAATCTCCTGCTTATCCTCCCCGGTCAGAGATTCCATTTACTGTTAAGGAACCTGGTCAGGCAATGATTCTGTCAGAAACACTGCAATGGTTCCAAAACTATATGTTGAATGGTAACATACAAACCACTACTAATTATAGTAAGAAATCGCAATGTAGTCAATGAAAAATCACTGTTTTTACAAACATTTCAAAACTTTCCGAAGGTGCTCTCTGAAGCGAAAAACCGGAGCATTACACTCCGGTTCCGTCAAAACAGGGGATAAACTCGCCGCAGGCAGATTCTTCTTCCTGCACGAAGCCGTCTTCAATGCCGCTGGCAAAGAGATAATCTTCCGCTTCTTTGTACTCTTCCATAGTAACCTTGCGGTTTAACTCCGGGTATTCTGACGCACGGCCGCAGGGTACATACTGGTGCATGAGGCTGAACATCACGTCCCCGGGCTTAAAGGTCTGAGCCACCCAGTCAATGACGCGTTTCGTGTTTTCCGGATACCCGGGCAGTACCAGGTGACGGATGATGACGCCGCTTTGCATGATACCGTCTGCGTCCAGTTTGTAGGTGCCGACCTGCCGGAACATTTCCAGAATGGCTTTCCGGGTGATGTTCCAGTAATCGTATGCGTTGCTGTATTTCAGTGCCAGCATATCGTCGCTGTACTTCAGGTCTGGCAGCCAGATCTGTATCTTTCCTTCAAATTTCAGCAGCGTGTCCGTGGCTTCAAAACCGCTGGTATTGTATACCACGGGAACAGGAAGCTTTTCATCCAGGCTTTGCAGGATGGAATAAGCGAAGTGTGTAGGGGTGACCAGATCAATATTGTGTACCCCTTTGGCGATCAGTTCATGATAGATTTCTTTTAACCGTGCCACGGAGATTTCTTTTCCCTTATTCAGGCAACTGATCTCGTAATTCTGGCAATAACAACAGTGCAGATTGCAACCGGTGAAGAACACGGTACCGGCTCCCCGCGTGCCGCTGAGACAGGGCTCTTCCCACATATGGACACCGGCCCGGGAAACAACAGGCAGGATTCCCACGCCGCAACAGCCGAACATGCCTCCGGTATCGTTGATGCTGTCGGGGCGGTCAACACCGCAGCGGTGGGGACAAACGTAACATAACATGGATGACGACTTCCTTTCCCTTAAAAACCCTTATTATCAGAACGTATACGCCACGTTCACGCTGCCGCCGAAGCCCCGGTGTTTGCCACCGTATCCGTAGATCGCAATATCGGCTTTCCAGGGGTTGTCCTTCGAGGCGTCCATTCGCAGACCGATCTCGCTCCGGATGCTGCTGCCTTTCACGCTGGCAGAACGGATCACCGTACCGTTTACCGTACCGTCGGCCTCGCCGTCAAACTCATACTCGTAAGCCAGGCCGCCATACCAGTTCCACTTCTTATCCGTGCTTCCGTACCTAGCGCCAATCCGCAGAATGCTGCTGGCCACGCTGTCCAGATCGTAATGATCGGTACCTGCTTCGAAGCTTACTCCGTTGCGTTTCGTGTAGAAATACTTTCCGTATACATCAAGGCTGCGTCCGCTATTATACCAGAACACTTTGCCAAGGCCCAGGTGGACTCCGAAGTAATTGGTGTGCACATTATATCCGTACCCGTTGCCCGCCCCATCATGCAGGATATCGGTCGCGGTGTCGCTCATGCGGCCCT
>JAEEGK010024339.1_pt1 | contig 12560 bp, 11 predicted proteins | sample 8958771 | NCBI WGS metagenome assembly JAEEGK01 (sample SAMN16246547, study PRJNA631951) | gut metagenome | biome: gut microbiome; feature: rumen; material: SC-attached | host: Bos | place: Iran: Karaj | collected 2018-10 | reverse complement strand
GGGCGTGCGGTATGTCTGGCAGGACTACAAGGACGTTTCCGTAAGCGTATACGACGGGACGCAGTCGCTGTTCCACCAATATGTGGAGAACGGGCTGATTTCGGAGTCGGAGACCTGGGGCCACCGGGCCGAACTCAAGGGCGGCGTGGTCTATGACACGCGCGATTTCGAGGCCAATCCGGCCCGGGGGCTGTATGCGACGGCCACCTTCACCGGCGGTGCCAGTTTCTCCTCCGAGCGAAGCCTGTCGATGGTGTTCGCCTTCGACGTGCGCCAGTATCTGCCCATCATCCCTTCCCGGCTGACACTGGCATGGCAGGTGAAGGGCAGCGGCCTCGTCGCTGGTTCCCTGCCGTTCTACGCCCTGCCTTCTTTCGACATGCGGGGAACCTTCGGAAACCGTATCACCGGGGCTGATGTCCTCGGCGGCAACCTGGACCTGCGCCTGCGGCTCGCTTCCTTCCAAGCCTTCAAGCAGAACTTCGAGCTGGGCTTGGTGGGCTTCGCCGACGCCGGCGCGGTCATCCGGCCGTATCGGCTGGACGCGCAGCGTCTCCTGGGCGGCTGCACCGTGGAAAAGACACTTGACGGCGTGGCGCATGGGCCTTACCGGAGCATCTACGATCCGGACATCGCCGACCGCGAGCGGCTCCACACCAGCGTCGGCGGCGGTTTCTTCTTCAGCATGAACCATAACTTCATCACCGCCGTCGAGTTCGGCCATCCGCTGAACCCGCAGGATGGGACCATGGGCGTTTACGTCAATCTCGGATTCTCGTTCTGATCCGCTGAAAATGCTTATCTTTGCGTGTCACCGCCACCTATGACACGCAAAAGAACCATCCTCTTCCTGGGCATCCTGCTGGCGCTGCTCCTCGTTCCGACCGTGCTTCCGCACCTGATCGGACATCTGCTGCTGCCGTTCTGGGCCTACCTGCTGTATGCCTTCATCCTCCTGGTGAATGCGGGCATCTACCTGGCGAACCGCCTGTGGCTCATCGACAAGTTCTTCATCCAGGGGCGAGTCCGGGCCTTTTCCGTTTGGAACCTGGTGATTCTTCTGGCTGGTGCCGTACTCGAAATCCTGGTCCTGGACCTCTCCGGCCGGGCAACCATCGGCGAAGGTCTCACTGTTTCCAACGTCCTGGATATCGGAACCAAGGTCTCCCAGCGTGTTTTCATTCCCGTCCTGGGATTCCTGATGGTGCTCATCGCGCTGGCTGTCGCGCTGTCGGACGAGTGGCGTCTCGCGGCGTTCAAGTACCGGGAGGCGCAGCAGCGCAACGAGCGGCTCGGGCGGGACATCGACAGCCTGAAAGGCCAGGTCGATGCCCTCCGCCACCGCGAAGCCGCCCCTGCCGCCGACTCCATTTCCGTCAAGGTGGACCTCATGATGACCAAAGTCCCGCTGGATGACATCCTGTATGTCAAGGCCGACGGCGATTACATCGTCATTCACAAGGCCGACGGGAAGACATTGATGACGCTCATGACTCTGAAGTCCCTGGAGAAACAACTGCCTTTCGACCGCTTCTGCCGTACGCACCGTTCCTGGATCGTCAACGTTGACAAAGCCCGCGGCATTCGCGACGGCAAAATCCTGGTCGGTGACGCCGTCATCCCCCTCTCCGATTCCTGCAAAGCCGCTTTCTTCGAACTCCTCTCACATAAGTCCATCTTCCTGAAAGCGGAGCCAACTGTCCTAAAAGAAAAGTAAATCCCGAAGCGAGTGGAGATTGACTACCCGACCTTCCGCGCTGTTATCATGAGTCTCCTGTGATCTACCCCCGATACTCGGAAGGAGACTCGCCCAGGTACCGTTGGACGTAACGGCTGAAATAAGCCGGAGAGGAGAAGTTGAACATTTCGGAAATGTCCACGAAACTGAGGCTCCTATCTCTCAACTGGCGGGAAATATCAAGGACGGTGAACCGGTTGATCCACCAGTTGGCCGAATTGCCCGTGATGGACTTGCTGATTTCGGAAAGGTACTTCGGAGCAATGCAAAGTTCGGAAGCATAGTAGGTTACCTCCCGGTTCTGCCGATAGTCGCCTCGCTCCAGCATGCCGATAAACCGCTGCATGACGGTTGCCGACTGGCTCTGAACTTCTACCAATCCATTGATGCGGGCATGGAAATCGTAGAAGTCCAGGATGAGCGTCTGGATGGTGCTGACCATCAGGTCATCCAGGAAATGGTGCCATACCATGATCCGGCGCCGCCCGACTTCCTCGAAATCCCTACGGCAACGTTCAAACTCTTCATCCGTGAGATGCATGACCGGATCCTGCGCCAGGGATAGCGAGCCGCGCATTCCATAGTTGTTATTCGGTGTCGACTTCTCGATGAACACCGGATCCACATATATGACCTCGACCCGGAAATCAGCAGAAGGCCGGACCGCCGTGACCAACTGGGTGGCCCGGATGATCGTGCAGTCTTTCTCCCGGATGGTGAAAGTAGTGTCATTATAGTCGATTTCGCAGTTGCCTTCCAAACAGAGGATATGGGCCAGGTGGAGCGCAACCTCGCCTTCCCCAATTCCTTCCAGGGAGTTCCGGATGATAATCTCGTTTGTCATTGTAGCAAATATAGTGATTTTCCGACAAGTGCGTGGCGACTTTCCCTTTTTTCCGATTTGAAAGACACTTTTCCGGTTTTTACAAGCCCGTCGGAATTACTCGCATTTTTTACGGAAAAAAGGGAAACAGGAAAACCCTTGTCGCGCTTTACCTTTGTCCCAGCAATCAACACATAATGGAAATGAAAACGCTCAAGCACATCCTTACCATCCTGGCAGTCATGTTCGCCGCATTTGGAAACATGGCTGCCCAAAACGTCCCCACCCTTACCTTGAACAACGGCGCTGTCATGCCGCAGTTCGGCATCGGGACCTACAATCAGACCAACGATCAGGCCTACGCCGGAGTCCTGTATGCCCTTCAGCATGGATATCGCCATATCGATACGGCCCATGCCTATGGCGACGAGGAAGGTGTCGGCCGTGCAATCAAGGACAGTGGCGTGCCCCGCGAAGAGATCTGGGTCACCAGCAAGCTTTGGATGAACGACTACGGCGACGGCAAGACCCTCGAGCACATCGACGAGATGCTTGCCCGTCTTGGCCTCGAGTATCTGGACCTCCTTTACATCCACCAGCCTTTCGGCGATATTGAAGCCTGCTGGAAGGAGATGGAGAAGGCCGTGGAACTCGGAAAGGTGCGTACCCTCGGCATCAGTAATTTTGACCGCGATCCGGCCCTCATCGACAAATTCGCAACCGAAATGAAGATCAAGCCTGCTATTCTTCAGCTGGAAAGCCACCCTTACCGTCAGGCGCTGGAGATCAAGGAACAATGCGCAAAATACGGGATTGCCCTGGAGGACTGGTTCCCGCTGGGAGGCCAGATGAGCCAGGGGGCTCTCTTCCGCGACCCCGTCATCATGGAGATCGCCCAGGCCCATGGCAAGACGCCTGTGCAGGTAATCCTCCGCTGGCACATCCAGGACGGCCGTTCCGCCATCCCCGGCTCGAAGACGCCGGCCCATATCGACGAAAACATCGATATCTTCGACTTCGAACTGACCGTCGATGAGATGCAGAAACTTCGCGGCATCAACAAGGAAGATCCTTTCTTCAAGATGCCCGGTCAGACTGTGCGCCGGATGTCCGAGAACAGCAGTGTCGTGCCCAACTTCAATTGATCCGAAATCATGAGAACCCGCAGACTGGGAAAGCTGGAAGTCAGCGCCGTAGGCCTCGGCTGCATGGGCATGAGCCATGCATACGGGGCGCCGGCCGACCGGAAGGAGATGGTGGACCTCGTGGCCTTTGCCGTCGATAATGGAGTGACTCTTTTTGATACGGCGGAAGTTTATGGTACGAGGGGGGAACCGCACCACAATGAATCCCTTATCGGAGACGCTTTGAAGCCGTATCGCGACAAAGTGATGATTTCCACCAAATTCGGTCTCCGCTTCGACTATGGAAGCAAAAGCTGGAACCTGCCTGTGATCGCCGATTCGCGCCCGGAAAGCATCCGCCAAAGCATAGAGGGATCGCTCAAGCGCCTGCAAACTGACCATGTGGACATCTATTTCCAGCACAGGACCGACCCCGCCGTGGAACCGGAAACCGTGGCGCAGGTGATGGCCGACCTGATCCGGGAAGGCAAAATCCTCCATTGGGGCGTGTCCGAAGCTTCGGAAGACTACATCCGCCGCGCCCATGCCGTCACCCCGCTGGCTGCCATCCAGAACCGCTACTCGATGATGGCCCGCTGGCACGAAAGCCTTTTCCCCCTGCTGGAGGACCTGGGCATCGGTTATATGGCATTCTCTCCGCTTGCAAATGGCCTGCTGAGCGAACAGTACCAGGCAGGATGCTCCTTTGACAAGACCACCGACTATCGCGCCGGAATGCCGCAGTTCAAGAAAGAAAGCTTTGAAACCAACAAAAAGCTGTTCGCCCTGGTTGACGGTCTTGCCGACAAGTACAAGGCAACCCCGGCGCAGATCTCCCTGGCGTGGATGCTCTGTAAGAAGCCGTGGATCGTTCCCATTCCCGGCACCAGAAAATTCTTCCGCCTGAAGGAGAACATCGGTGCGGCCGATATCCATATTTCCCTTGAAGAACTCGCCGCCATCGACAGGGCGCTGGACACGATGTCCATGAGCGAAGTGTATGGTGGCACCCAAGTCATCAAACAATGAAACGAACGTTCAGCCTTTTACTCTCCGCCCTGATGAGTTTCTCTGCCTGTGCCTGTCAGGGTGAGGGGATCCCCGATCAAGTCGGGGATAAAAGTTCAACCGTCATGCCCGGCGACGACCGGGCATCTGAAAACACAGATCCCGTGACAGAACCTTTCAGCATCCACTACACCGACGCCGTGCCGTCCGAATACTTCCGTCCTGCCTCTGAGCAAGGAACGGTGGAAGTCCTTTGGTACGATTCCAAGGACTACACGGCCAGTTCCAAACCCACGACCCGCAAACCTGCATACGTTTATCTGCCCTATGGATATGATGCATCGAAGAAATACGACGTCATCTATCTCCTTCATGGCTGGACGGGCGTAGCACAAGAGTATTTCCTGGGCCGGAACGGGAACGGCAAGACTCCGTTGGTGCACCTCTTTGACAACATGATCCAGCACGGCCTCACAAGACCCTTCATCGCCGTTTCTCCCACCTGGGACAAGGACAACCAGTCCAAGGATTGGGGCGAGAGCACCCGCGAGGCGGCCGTCTTCTCCCAAGAATATGTGAATGACCTGATTCCTGCTGTTGAGATGCATTACTCCACCTATCTGGAGAAGGCCGATGAGGAAAGCATCCTCGCATCCCGTGACCACCGGGCCATCGGCGGTTTCTCGCTAGGCAGCATCACCACCTGGTATGTCTTCGAGCAGGCTTTCCCCTACAGCAGTAAGTACCTGCCGATGAGCGGCGACAACTGGAGCCAAGGGATGTTCGGCGGCGCTTCCCATCCTGACGAGACGGCCAAGTTCCTGGCAGACCTCGTAAATGCATCTCCCTACAAGAACGACTTTTACGTCTGGTATGCCGTGGGAACGCGGGATGTTCGCATAGACCAGACTCACAACCAGGCGCTTGCGATGGGAAAGCTCACGGATACCTTTAACTCTTCCAACTTCTCATATCACCAGAAGGAGGGCGGGCAGCACGACTTCAATGCCGTCTGGGAGTTCATCTACAATGCCTTCCCGTTCTTCTATCCGCCGGAGCAGGTCCCGGTAAAGCAGACCTACACTCGCACTTCCAAGATTGCCGATGTGATGGCCGATCCTTCCTTCGAGGGCTTCGGCCGTCTGCTCTTTCCCGTGAATACGGGTTACTGGAGCGGCAGCACGCTGGAAGACCTGAGGCTCACCTGGTACAATTACATCGACCCGGACAAGACCGTGGAGATTGTCAACACCCTGAAGTCCCGTGCGGACGTCGGCAAGACCATCTTTCTGGACATCTATACGGAGGCTGAAAAAGCTGCAGATCCGGCCAAGAAGAATACCGGCCTGTTCTTCTTTGAAGGGCACAAAGGTGCCAAAACGGCCATCTGCAACGCCGGAGGCGGCTTTTCCTATGTCGGAGCCATGCACGACAGCTTCCCGCATGCCCTTGAACTATCGAAGAAAGGATACAACGCCTTTGCGCTCATCTATCGGCCTGGCTGGGAAACGGCGATGGACGACCTGGCCCGGACGATCGCCCTCTTGGTTGCCAATGCCGACAAACTGGGCATCGACATGGACGGCTATTCCCTCTGGGGCGGCAGTGCCGGTGCCCGGATGGCGGCGACGCTGGGAAGCACCGCATCGGCCTACGGAGTTCCCCGGGCAGGCGCCGTGGTCATGCAGTACACCGGGCATGGTGAGTGGACCCGTTATGACCCTCCTACTTACGCCTGCTGCGGCACCGCTGACGGCATCGCTTCATGGCAAGGCATGAAAAACCGCCTGGCGGCCATGTCCGAGGCCGGCATCCCTACTGAGTTTCATGCTTATGAAGGCCTCCCGCACGGCTTCGGCCTGGGAAAAGGCACTGTCGCCGAAGGCTGGATTAACGATGCCGTAAAGTTTTGGGAGAATTTCATTTAACTTTGTAAAACAAGTTTTATCAGCCCTATGAAAACGATCAATATAATTGTACAAACCGCCCTATGCGCAGCGATTCTCGGCGCTTGCAGCGCGAATAAAAACACCAAGGATATGAATACATTGTCTTTCAATGAGGAACAGGCAGCCGCAATGACTGCAATCTCCTGCCATGAGGCCCGTGGCGACCAGTCTTCGCTCGCCATTGCCATCGGTGCGGGCCTGGAAGCCGGACTGACCGCCAACCAAATCAAAGAGGCGCTCTCGCAGCTATATGCCTACACAGGGTTCCCTCGCTCGCTGAATGCACTGGGAACTTTGCAGAAAGTCATGCAGGAACGCGGCATTTCGGACGAGGGCGCGGAGTCCTCGCCGCTTCCTTCCGGCTATGACGCCCTTAAGCAGGGAACCGAGGTGCAGACCCGTCTTGTGGGCCAGCCCTTCGACTACAATTTCAGCCCGGCCGAAGATTATTACCTCAAGGCACATCTTTTTGGCGACATATTCGCCCGGGACCTGCTCACCCATGCTGACCGGGAACTCGTCACCGTCAGTGCGTTGAGCGGCTTGGATGGCGTTATGCCGCAACTGATCTCACATGTTCGTGGCGCCAGGAACATGGGCGTAACCGAAGAACAACTCGGCAGCATCGTCATTTCGCTCCGCAACCGCGGTCTGGAGATGGAAGCATTGCGCTGCGAAGCTGCCATCGCTGCTGCAAACGGAGAGCAGGTTCCTGTGACATCTCCATCCGCATGGCCTTTAGGGCAGCCGAATACTGCTTTTGCCCAGTACTTCATCGGGCAAAGCTATCTGGCCTTACTGGACCCTGCCATCGGCCTTTGCAACGTGACATTCGAGCCCGGTTGCCGCAACAACTGGCACATCCATCATGGCGCTCAGCAGGTGCTCCTGTGCGTGAGTGGCCGCGGTTGGTATCAAGAGTGGGACAAGGAGCCCGTGGAGCTCAAGCCAGGCGTTTCCGTCACCATTCCCGAAGGTGTGAAACACTGGCACGGCGCCGCCGCCGACAGCTGGATGCAGCACCTTACCTATCATGCCAATGCGAAGCCCGGTAATAGCACTGAGTGGCTTGAACCAGTCGACGATGAACACTATGGCAATCTGTAGCGTCCATGAAACGTTTATTCATCTTTAGTCTTTTGTTTATGGCAACTTTGACAACAAAAGCACAAACCTACGGTGACGAGGGGCCGACCCTCGTGCCCAATGCGCTCGGGCTGGTCTATGAGAACGCCATCGAGCGGAACGAAGCCGGGAAGGTGAACATCCACCGGGTGAACTATCAGATTGACGGCATCAACGTGGTAGCCAACGTCTATACGCCGGCCGGTTATGACCCGGCTGGGAAGTATGCAGCCGTAGTGGTAGCCCATCCCAATGGCGGCAGCAAGGACCAGGTAGCAGGCCTCTATGCCCAGAAATTGGCTGAGGCGGGGTTCATCACCATTGCCTTCGACGCACGCTATCAGGGAGAGAGTGGGGGAGAACCGCGCCGTACCGACAAACCCGCCAACCGCATGGGCGACATCATGGGGACCGTGGACTTTATCCAGAACTATCCCGGTGTGGATCCGGAGCGCATCGGCGCCTTCGGTATCTGCGGCGGTGGCGGCTATACTTTCGCGACGGCACAGGTCGACAAACGGATCAAGGCCGTGGGCACGCTGAGCCTGTTCAATACCGGCGATGTCCGACGCAACGGCTATATGCGCACACAGATGGGTAATATCATGGAGCGTCAGCGGGAAGCCTCGCTTGCTCGCCAGAAAGAAGCGGCCGGCGCAGAACCCGAACTGGCCGGATTCATGAACTGGACGCCGGAGGAAGCCCGCCAGATCAAGGTGGACCTCTATCGGGACGGCTATTTCTACTATGGTGTCACGCACAAGAGTCCCAACGCTCCCGGGACCTATCTCAAGAGCTCACTGATGGACATGATGGCCTGGGACGCGACGGACCACGCCGACCTCATCGACCAGCCGCTGCTCGTCATTGCCGGCGAGATTGCCGACAGCCGCTATATGTCGGAGGAAGCCTTTGCAAAGGCCAGCCGCACGGCAGACAAGGAACTCTTCATCGTCCCCGGCGCCACCCATATCCGCACATACTTCGTAGAGGAATATGTGGATCAGATATCGGCCAAGATCAAAGCATTTTTTACGGAAAAACTACTTGAAGGGCTGGATGGTCACAATGCTGTCTAGCGGGATCAATGCAGCATTGAAATCGACCATCCCCGGCATCGGCTCTTCCACGCTGACAGGGCGGGTCTCAAGAAAACGCATCAGTTCCTTTTCTGATATGCCGATCAGGGCCATGTTGATGCGGTTCTGGTGGCGGCAGTAAGAAGCGACATACCGCATCCAGCCCCGGCCGTTGTGGATCTGCAAGAAGCGGGAACGCATCTGGGGATCCCGCATCACCTGGGCAATCGGATTGGAAGAGCTGAGCGAGGCGGCACGGAATGATTCAAAAAAGAACTGCGAATTGTCTTGTACCCATTCATTCCAGGTCGTTTCCGTCTCGTTGATCATTGAAAAACAGTTGCCCACGTTTTCGATGAACTGGAAGTTCCCCAGGTTTTTCCAAGTATCCACAGAACTGGAGAAAATGCTTTCGGCCGAGCTGTCGTGGGAAAGCATGGGGAGGTTGAGGGAGAGCAGCGTGCCGGAAAGCATTTGTTGCGGGACTTGTTCCAACTGTTCCACCGGAACGCCAAGTACCCACGAAATGACCGTGTCCAGTCTTGCCATTCCGTCAATATTTGCATCCAGCTGGCGGGCAAAGCTTTCAATGCTGCCCATGACCATCAAAGCCGAAGTGCGGCGGTCCGCTCTCCGTTCGCGACGGTCCAGGAGTTCAGAAGTGCCGAACGTAAAAATGATGCCCAGCACGGTTGCCAGGAAACCTGCCAGGAAAGACAGTACCCATTCTTTTGTTTTTGCTTTCATAGGATGGTTGTTTGGTCAGAAACCGAGATCCTTCAACCAGGATTTGATGGCGTCGTCCTGTGAGGAAGTTTGCGTGCCGCGGGCTGAGAATCCGTTGCTCTCTACCGCGGCATGCGGCTCTTCGGCTTTGATGGTGGCGGGAGCACCTCCGAGGCCGCTTCCCTCATGGGCGGTGAAGGGAATGACCTTCTTGCCGCTCAGGTCGTACTGGTCCAGGAAAGAGAAGACGGGCATCGGCAAGGTGTACCACCAGATGGGCGTTCCCAGAAAGATGACGTCATAGTCATCCAGGTTGGTCAGATTAGAGGTAAGCTTCGGACGGGCATTGTCAGCCTTTTCGGCATTGGCGAAATCGGCCAGCTCCCGATAAACAGTGGGATAGTGGTTCTCTTCCACCATAATCCGGTGAATGTCGCTTTCGGTCTCTTCTTTGATTACTTCGGCCATGTACTGAACGGAACCATACTTCTGGCCATCCTTGATGGTGATGCTGGCTCCGGCCACAGCATCCACGCCGGGAAGCGGATTTGAGAAATACACCACGATGGACTTGCCGTTGAAACCATCCTCCTGATTCTCGTCGAGGGGTTTATCGCAGGCAGGGAAAACAGCCAGCGCTCCGAAGAGAATTAAACATACTCTTTTCATAATCAGTTACTTTTGTCTGTGGTATCTTTAAACAGGTCGCCTGCCTTTTGCAATATCTTCGGCGTGCAGGCGCTCCAGAACGTCCAGTCGTGTCCGCCGCTGCGTTCAATATGATCGTGGGCGATGCCGAGCTCTTTGAGCAAGGCGGAGAACTCCCGGTTTTCATACGTAAAATAATCGCGGTCGCCGCACTCAAGGGTAATTCCCGGCAAGTCGGAGGGATGGTAGTTCCTGACGATTTCGCTCATGTCCACCGCACCGTAGCCGCCGATGACGCTGCTCATGGCATAGACATAAGAGAATAGTTCATGGTGCATCACCCCGTAGCGCAAAGCACCGTAGCCTCCCATAGAGAAACCACCGATGACCCGCGACTGGCGGTTACGGCGGATGCTATAGCGCGACTCCACGTCGGCTATCAGTTCCTGGAAGAAATACTGCTCGTAGTTGATGCTGTTGCCGTAACAGTTGTCTATATACATCCACGTGCCGCCGTCCGGTGTGACGATAACCATCTCGGGGATCTCGCCTGATGCGATCATCGCATCGGCATCATCTGCCAGGTCGTCGAATTCCCACCAATCGTTCTGGTCGCCGCCGTAGCCATGCAGCAGGTAGAGCACGGGGTATTGCTTTCCTTCCGTGTAATTGGCCGGAAGGTACAGGGAGTATTTCATCTCCCTTCCCAGTATCTTGCTTTGAATGGTGACATCTTTGTCGATGGACCCTTTATTGCTGGCCCCCTGGGAACCCGGGTTCGGGTCCGGTTCAGCATCCTTGGCAACTTCCTGCTGCCCCTGATTATCCTCCGGAATATCAGGAAGCGGTTTCTCGCAGCCTAAGGAAACTGCGAGAAACACGCTTAAACAGGTGAAAACTCGGAGACTCATCATAGGTTCTTGCCGAAGAACGGAAGGATATGCTCCATTCCCTGGCTCACGAAGGGTTCCAGGTCGTACAGGTCGAAGTGGGAAGCGACGGGAAGAACCACCATTTCCTTGTTGCCGTGCGGGACTGCCTCGAAGATTTCGGTGGAAGACGGACGGCTCCAGGCGTTCTCGCCACTTACCACGAGGTAAGGTTTCTTCATGTCCTTCATGATGTTGGTCACGTTGTATTTCACCAGTTCCAGCTGGGACCAGGCAACGACCTGATTAGACCAGCCTTTGCGGTTGCCACGGGCGGTGTAGTAGTAGGCGGCTCCCTCGTCGAAGGCACGAGGCATGAAATCCAGGAACATCAAACCGCCTTCGCCCTTTTCATAGGCCGCCTTGGCGGCGACTACTTCTGCCTCCGGCCTGAAAAAGCCCATCATCGGCGAAGTGGAGATGTCGGAAATGGCCGGGACGATGGCCGTGATTGCCTTCAGCCGGGGTTCTTTCACTCCGGCGACAGACATATAGGAACCGGATCCGCAGATGCCCAGGCCACCGATGCGTTCCGCATCTACATACGGGAGGCCGACAAGATAGTCCACGGCGGCTTCGATATCGCTTTCTTTCACGTTAGGTAGCTCCTGGAAACGGGGCATCCCCTCGCTTTCGCCGAAGTAAGATCCGTCAAAGACGAGCGTAACATAGCCTGCCTCAGTGAGTCTTTCGGCATAGACGCTCTGTGCCTGCTCCTTGATGGAAAGCATGGGGCCGGTCACAACGACGGCGGGATAGTCCTTGTTCTGGTCGAACCCTTCGGGAAGGCGAAGGATTCCCGCGAGATTCAGGTTCAGGTCTTTGTTCAGGAAGGTAACTTTTTGCTCAGTCATGGTATTGTCTTTTTGTTGATGATCAGTGCAGGAAAGGAGGGTCAGTGCGACCACAAGGGCAAATGCCATTTTCTTCATAATCATTGCTTTTATCTGTTGCAAAGGTCGGAATAAACGAGAATCCGCCACTTACGAAAATGGCGGATTCTACGTACATTATTTCCGTTTCTGGCGGCTATTTCATCAGCCTGGTCTTCTGGAGCCAGGCATCAACCTGCGGGAACTTCGTGTCGATGTCTTCTCCGTTCATTTTCTGGGTAATGACGGCAAGACCTTCCTGGTGATTGGCATCCGGAGTCGCCTTTACAATGTCCTTCAAGGTATTGTATTCTGCCGTGTAGGCTGTGCAAAGCGGGATTACGGTCTTGCCTTTCCAGTCCAGGCCGGATTTTTCCAGGAAGGTGCGCACGGGCATCGGGGCGGTGTACCACCATACAGGGACGGCGACGATGACGGTTTTGTACTGCTCAAAGTTCTCCGGGAGGCCTTTGATGGCAGGGAAAACATGATTGTCGACCTCATTTTTCGCATCCACGGTGCAAGGGCCGTATTCTGCC
>JAEEGK010024338.1_pt1 | contig 12561 bp, 7 predicted proteins | sample 8958771 | NCBI WGS metagenome assembly JAEEGK01 (sample SAMN16246547, study PRJNA631951) | gut metagenome | biome: gut microbiome; feature: rumen; material: SC-attached | host: Bos | place: Iran: Karaj | collected 2018-10 | reverse complement strand
GCGCAAAAGTAGTAGCAGCGTTGGTCGCGCCGCCGCCGGTGCTGTATTTGATCTTATCGATGTCTACTTTGGCTCCGAGTTCGAGCTGGTTAAAGAAACCTTTGGTGTTGGTACCAAAGTCATCATGGTCGACAAGGAAGATGTCCTGTAGGGCAGAGCCGATGCTTACGATGCGAGCCATTAAATTGGATCCTCCTTTTCAGTCTCAGCCATTAGAGCAGTGTACATTTTCTGTGGATCGTCAGCTTTGCTGATAGCGCTGCCGACGTTAATAACAGTGACGCCGCCATGGACGATAGTGCGAATATTCTCGAGGTTTGCGCCGCCATCCCAGCCGATTTCGATGGCTTGGTGGATTTCCTGGATGAGCTGAACTTTCTCGAGGAGAAGAAGATCGGCTTCGCCACCCTGTTTGCCGAGCGTGCCGGAGAAGATAAGCGCGTAGTCGGCAGCTTCGATAATTGGTTTGATCGAAGGCGGGTAGATATTCTTCGTAATCGCGACGCCTACCTTCATACCGTTCTGCTTCAAAGTGTCGAAAATAGAGAGCAAATCATCTTTGGCCTCTGGGTGAAGAATGACGAGATTTGGATGAAGCTTGATGAGATTGTCGAGATGGTTACCTGGTTCGGCGCTCATGAGATGAATGTCGACCTGCCAGCCTTTTGGCCACCAGATGGCAGTTTCGCTCATGAGGGTCGGCATGTTAGGGGAGAGCGTGCCGTCAGAAGCATCGATATGGATGCGCTTCGTAAAGGAATAATACTTCTTGATAATTTCCTTATACTCGGTCGGATTTGCGGTAGTAATGGTTGGAGCAACTATTGGTACTGCCATATTAGTCCTCGTCTAACTTTCGCGCGCGGCGTTGATATTGCGTGTCGGGAAGTGCAGGAGCAGTAAGGAAAGCATCGAGAATCTCAGCGAAGTGTTCGCTTGCGTTGTCTGCTGGGATGCAGAGAACGTTGGCGTTGTTGTGGCCGCGGGTTTCATATGCTTCGCTAGCATCGCGGCAGATTGCGGCGCGGATGCCTTTGTAGCGGTTTGCTTGCATGCACATACCTTGACCGGAGCCGCAGATGAGCACGCCAAAGTGACCTTCGGTATTGTTGCGAAGGACTGCTTCGGCAACCTTGCGAGCGTAATCGTTGAAATCGTCGTCGCCGTCATACTCGATAGCCCCAAAATCCGTGAAGGTAATCTGACGGCTAGCGAGCCATTCGATAACCTTATTCTTTAGTTCGAAACCACGATGGTCGGCACCGAGATATACGTGCATTTATTCGTTCCTCATCTTTCCGAAATCTACGCTAAGCTCGACGAGGCGGTTGCTGTAGCCCCATTCATTGTCGTACCATGCAACAACCTTGATGAGGGTACCTTCGATGACGTCGGTGAGTTTGAGGTCGACGATAGCGGAATTGCTGTTGCCGCGATAGTCGATGGAGACGAGTTCTTCGTCGGTAGCGGCGAGAATGCCCTTGTAGTAGTCTTCGTTAGCGGCTTTTCTAAAGATGTCGTTAATTTCTTCGACGCTGGTTGGGCGCTTCGTAACGGCGGTAATATCAGCAAGGGAAACGACTGGGGTTGGGACGCGGACAGAGAGACCGTTGAACTTGCCTTGGAGGCTTGGGATGGTCTTTGCGGCAGCTTTGCTAGCGCCGGTAGTCGTTGGAACGATGTTCTCGGCAGCCGCGCGAGCTTCGCGAATGTCCTTGGCTGGAGCATCCTGGAGCTTTTGGCTAGCAGTGTAGCTGTGAACGGTGGTCATCATGGCCTTGTCGATGCCGATGAAATCTTCGAGGACCTTCATGACTGGCGCAATACAGTTCGTAGTGCAAGATGCGTTGGAGAGAATTTGGTCATCACTTGTGACTTCGTCTTCGTTAACGCCAAGAACGATAGTCTTGGCGCCTTCGCCCTTAGCTGGGGCAGAAATGACGACTTTTTTGGCGCCAGCGTCGATGTGGGCGCGAGCATCTTCTGGCTTCGTGAAGAGGCCAGTACATTCGATAACGACGTCTACGCCAAGTTCGCCCCACGGGAGATTGTGAGGATCTTTTTCGCTGTAGACGCGGATCTTTTCGCCTTCGACGATGATATTTTCGTCGTCAGCGTCGACGTTGCAGGCATAAATGCCGTAGTTTGAATCGTATTTAAGTAGGTGAGCGAGAGTTTTGGCATCCGTTAAATCGTTGATGGCGACGATTTCTGTATCGTTGCGATCAAAGGCGATCTTGAAAGCGTTGCGGCCAATGCGCCCGAACCCATTTATTGCAATTTTGACCATTAGAAAGTCTCCCTTTGATAATATTCCTTATGCTTATTATATCATAAGGCGCGTGGTATAATAGGGAAAACAAATGGAGTAAAGAGAAAGGAAAATATGGCTGATTTTAATCAGGTTCTTGATCCAGGTGACTACAAAAATGGCACCATTAACGTTGTAATTGAAATCCCAACTGGCAGCAATCACAAGATTGAGTGGGATCGCAAGCGTGCTTGCTTTATGCTCGATCGCATTGAGCCGATTGCATTTGCGAAGCCTTGCAACTACGGTTTCATTCCTCAGACGATTGATGAGGATGGCGATGAGCTCGACGTGCTCGTTGTAACCGACCAGCCACTCACGACCGGTATTTATCTTACCGCACGCGTGCTTGGCGTCATGAAGTTTGTTGATGACGGTGAAGTCGACGACAAGATTATTGCTGTTGTTGATGACGATCGCAATAACGGCGATTCGATTAAGACGCTTGAAGATTTGCCAAAGCGCTGGTTCGAGCAGGTTGAATTCCACTTCAATCACTACAAGGATCTCAAGAAACCTGGCACGACTCACGTGAAGGGCTTCTTTGGTCTCGAAGATGCGCAGAAGGTGATTGCAGACTCGATTGAGCGCTGGAACAAGAAGAGCTAATTTGGCTTGATAGAAAAACCAGGCTTTGCGGCCTGGTTTTTTGTTTGATAGCTTTGCGCGCGCTAGTTGTTCGCGCAGGTCGACTGGCCGTCGCGCATCCAGAAGAGTTTGGCAGTGTAGAGATTTGGCGTGGTGCTCGTGTCGAGTTCGGTGCAGACTTCGTAGAAGTGCTCGGTGACAGTTGGTTCTTCGGCGAATGCGGCAGTATTGCCGGAGACGACGCCGTCGTAGTAGTAGACTTTGCCGGCGTTGTTTTTGACGCCTATACCAGTGTCTGTGCTTATAGCACTTATATTTGGATTCGTCGTTGAGACATCGGCAGTGTCACGTCCATAATTCGGCGATGAAGCCGGTTCCGCAGCTCCAATAATAATTGTGCTTGAGTCGTTATAGATGCCATATGTTTTTCCTTTACCGACGACAGAGATATTGCCAGAAAGCGATGTGTGTGTACCAGATTTGTTATATATTCCGTAATTTCCATATCGTTGTGAACCAGTGTTTGAGGCCTCGACGTTTATATTGGTTTGGGCCGTAGTAATTTCGCCGCCGTCGTTATAAATAGCGATGACATTCTCCCAGGCCGTCTTTCCTGGAGTATTTAATAGGTAGTTAATTGATGTGTTGCTGTTTGCGGCTAATGAGCCTGAGTTATAGACAGTTCGTGTCATATTGCCATCGCTGCCAGATAGTTCTAGCTGGTTTTCGTTTGTTAGCGTGAAACTGGAGGACGACAACGACAGTGAGCCTTTATTAACTACGAATTCGAGAATATTTTCACCAGTTTTTGTTCCTGTGCTATCCGATACAGTAAGGCTTCCGGAGTTATTGTATATCTTGCCGTCAGTAAATGTTGCGTCGATAAATGATGCATTACCGTTGTTGTGCAGCGGATAGCTGCCGGCTGCCAATGCTATATTGCTACGAGCATTTATCTCTCCTGTGTTTTGTATTGCAGTATTTGTCGCATTGATGGTTACTTTTTCCATTAGCAGCAGTCCTTTATTGTCTATACAATAATCTGAACTAATGTTGACATTTTTAAGCGAAAGAGTGGAGTTTATATTATTTGTTATGAAATAGCTTGGGCTGTGATAATCGAGTGTCGGGATTTGTTGTATTGAGCTATTTGTTATTGCCATTTTGCCATTATTAACAATTTGGTGTCCAGTGATGATATTGTATCCGTTCATTTCTATAGTAAAATCTTTTTCGTCAGTAATAATGATTGGTGAGAATACATAATTATCCTCTATAAGTTTTATTGTGTCGCCGGCAGCAGACGCGTTAATGGCATTTAATAGACTTGTATATTTTGTCGTATTAATTTGCGCGACGTAGTGCTCGTCTATGAGATATTTTGTGTCATATTCCGTGTTGTTTATGATAAAATTTTCGGCATGTATTGCCGTGCCGTCGGCGATGGTTTTTATAATTCCGTCTTTGTATGCCTTTGTCCCACCTCTCAAGACACCATCATAAAAATATATGGACGAGTCGTCGTTGCCGTACAGCGCGTAATTTCCGCCAATAATTTCTGGGCTTGTTATGGATAATTCGTCGTCATTTTCGCCGATAGTAAAGATGCGGGTTGTGCCGATAAACACGCCGTAAGTGCCACCAATGATTTTGCCTCCAGTAGCTTTGTGGTTGTATGCTCTACTCCAGACGCCATAGGAAGTCCCACTTTCTGATTTGCCTTCGACGACGCCGCCCATAATATTTACGTTGTAGGAGTCTCCGTCCGCAGCGTAGATGCCATAACAAGTGCCGCTCGTTGTGGTTGCTTTGATTGTGCCACCGTGGACATATACATTGCTTTTTGGGTTGGAGCCGTATGAATAAACACCATACGATGTGCCAGTTCTGCTAGTGGCAATGATGGAACCGTTGTATATATGGACGGTGCCGTAGTGAGCGTCTACGCCGTAGACGCTGGAACTGTTGGCGGTGTTTGTTGCGATAATTTCGCCGTCGTTGAGTGTAAGCGTGCCATAAACACCGGTGGTTTTGCCGGTTCCGTTAACGAGGATCTTGCCTCCGTTCAAAGTGATGTTTCCAGCGGACCCTGTTGAGTCGGATTTTACTATACCTCCATTGATGATTATTTTCCCGTATACGCCGTAGTTTTTACCGTATACTGTCCCGCCGTTAATGTGGATTGTCGTATAGTCGGCGCCGTAGATGCCGTAGCCGTCTCCATAGATATTCCCGCCGCTGATAGTTACTGATGCTGGATTATTTTGTGCTCCCGCAACGCGAATACCGGTGTTGGCGCTATATATGTAGCCACTATCCCATATAAATCCATCAATCGTGATATTTATGGCTGCGTTACTAGTGCTGGTGGAGTAGATAGAGGATTTTTCGTCAATGTTTTGCGTTGCTCCTGTTTTTGGCTGCATCACATATCCCGTCGTTGCCCCCAATCTTCCTCCGCGCATGGTGAGGGCAGAGTTGTTTTGAATAGTATCGTTTACAGTCGTTCCGGTCATGCGGGAGTTCTTCATTATGAGCTCTCCGTTAATGATGGTTGTTTGAGGTGTCTGGATATTACCGGCATATTCCACCTCGCCAGTCTCGGAGTTAATGGTGGACTTGCTGTCTTCGATGGTTAGTTTGCCATTGACCGTAATGGTGTCGGTTGCGGTGAAGGTATGGCCATCGATGTCGATGGTGATGTCGGTGTTTTCTGGAATAGTGAGTGGTTCGCCGGTGCTGAAACCTTCGCGGACGATGTAGATCTTGTAGCCGGTGCGGATGGAAGTATTAATGTTGTCCTGGATACTGTAGTAATAAATGTCACCGTTCACTGAAGTCTTTGAAACAGCGAGGTCGGAGCTTTCGAGAGCTGCATGCTGGCAGTCTTTCTCTTGGTTCTTGTCGATGAATGGGAAGAAGTGAACAATCTCGTCATCGAAGGTCTTACGGTAGAATGGGGAATCGTTGTAACCGCCATCGAGAGCGATGTCGCCTTCGATGAAACCATCGTAGAAATTGAACTGACCATTCTGCTTAAGGCCAGTGTCTGCGCCAATGAGACGGATGTAGTTTGGTTTAATATCTACTGTGCCATCATCCTTGTAGTCGTTAATGCCCATGGTCAAAGTGCCATTGTTTGTTACGGCTGCACCGGCATCATTATTGATCTCGCCATTGAGGAGGGTAAGAGTGCCGTTGTTAATAATTGAGCCGTTGAGGTTTAGGGTATTAAGATCGAGAGTAATGTTCTTCGTATTGGTGAACTCTTCTTCGGCGTCAGTGACGAGGGAAATAGTGTCTCCGCTTACGGCTTCGGCTTCGGCCGCGGTGATGGAGCGGTAGAACTTACTCGTGCGGTTGTTCTGAGCAATGATTGGGCTCCAGTTTGCGAGGATGGTCACATCTTCGTTCACTGTGAAGGTGAAGTTTTCGAGAGCAACGCCATTGACAGTCCAGCCATCAAAGAGGAAGTTGTCTTTTGTCGGCTCGGTGTTGCTTAGGGTGAAGTCTGTACCTTCGCGGACCGAGGTATTGTAGGAAGTAGTATGACCCTCGAAGTCGCCGCCATTCGGGTCGACCGTAACGGTATGCCAGGTAGAGCTAATCCAGTTGGCCTTGAGAGAAATATTGTCTTCGACCGTGATGGAAGAGTCGGTGTAAGTATCCGTGTCGTTGAGAGTCCAGTATTCTAGGTCGTGACCGATATAGACTGCTTGAGACAAGTCTATTACTGTCCCGTAATTTAGGCTCGCAGAGTAAACTTCGGAACTATTATTATATGTACCGCCATTTGGATCGATAGTTACAGTGTAGTGTTCGTCGGTGCGAGGGAAGTCTTCATCGGAAGTTTGGATGGTAACTGCGAGGTGATATTTGTCGTAGGCATCGTCGTCGTCAGGCTCAGAGCAAACTGTGCCTTCCGGCGTATCGTAACAGATTGTGCCGACGCTGAGGTTAGCGTGACAGTCGAGAGTAACGGATTTGAAGAGGGAAGAGGTGGACGCGCCCGGTTCGAGATCTTCTTTGTAGTAGTACCATTCGCCGCGCTGCTCCCAGTCGTCTTCGTTCTGGAAGTTGATGACAGCGAGCTGGGTGCCGTCCTTTTCGAGAGGAAGGTTGCTAGTATTTGCTTTGTTGCGCCAGAACTCGTCATAGGTAAGGCGAACCTTGAGATTGACCGGAGAATTATTCTTTACATTAACGAGTTTTGGAACTTCTTCACATGGAGTCCAGTCCGAAGGGCTCGTGAACTCTTCTTTGTATTCTGCCTGGTAAGCACCAGCATGAAAGAGATTACCGAACAGCTTAATATCTGAGTTAAAAGCAATGGTCAAACCGACGAGCGCAAAAAGGACGACAGCGAGTATTGAAAAGAATGCGCCTTTGCGCCTAATGTGTATTTTTGACCTTAACATTTTCCCAAAATGCTTATGCATATATTATATAGTTTTGGAATGATTCGGGCAAGCTAGCGGATGGATTTTATAAGGAGTTTTTTATCTTTTAGGACAAATTCAATAGTTGTCTGCTTGACTGGGTCACCGAGCTTTTCTGCGGCGGATTTTGTGATGGAATCTTTGAGGCTTTTGATCTTGCCGTTGCCGTTCAGATAATCGTTGACACCCTCCATCGATTCGAGATGCGGGAGGATGTCGTATGGGGACTTCGCGGTGAATTTATCGTAAACGACGGTGTAGGCCGTCTTGTCTTTATTGGTGAAGGTTTTGTTCTCGATATATTTCGTGATTGGGATGTCCGCGATGATGCGTTTGTCGGTGTGAGGCTGAATCGAATAGACTTTGCCGACTGGATCGTGGGTGACATTTTTGTCGAGGAGGAGCGGGGAAATGCCAACGTTATTGATGTCGTCGGTTTTTAGAGTGATATCGAAAATGGATTCGATGAGCTTTTTGATTTGCTTCGCACTGATCTCGGTTTTGTCGTTTTCGTTGTAATTGTACTCGAGGGCAAAAGCGATAAAGCGGTCGAGTGGGTAATCTGCGAGACTGTCGAAAGTCTCGGAGCCCTTGTCGATTTCTTCGAGGTAGTTAATCGCGGTTTCGGTGTGCTCGGTTAGAGCGAGGCTTTCGAGGCTAGAGAGCGGGAATTCGGTCGGCTGGGACTTGACGATAATAATGCCGGCGATTGCTGCGATGAGAAGGACAGCAACAACGATGGCTAGTCTTGGGATTTTGATGCGCGCCTCACTATTCATGATTTGATTATAGCATTTTAAGGATTGGCGGGGGTGCAACAAGGAGGGGTACACGAGCAAGCGGAAGTCTGTTTATCTAGAATGCGCTCGCGAGGGCGGATTTTTTGTGCTAAAATGTCCTTAATGAGCGAATTCCTAGGATTACGCTCAAATGGTTTTAAGAGGCCCGCCGATTATCGGCGGTTCTTTTTTCGCTTTACTACAACTCGAAAGTCTAGTGTAACTACCACACGCCACATTTTCATGCGGACGAGCATACATTACTCCTTTCTCGAAGGCTCTAGCAGAGCCTAGAATACTGTTTGTCGAACCCCCGCGAGTGCGGGTTAGACTACTTGCGACGGAATAAACTCCAATCCCGTGATGACGAGTTTAGAATGGGTGCAGAAAATAGGGAAGCATAAGTGCGATAAAATCTCTGTTAGCTCGAGGAATATAAGGTATAATAATAAGTGGAACTTACAATTTATTTAACATTGCGTTTTAGCTAAGACGATTTTTCGTTCGAAGCAGAAACTCTGATTGCAGCTCCCGTAGGAGTCGGTCTTATAGTTTCTGCCTAAAACGCGAAATTGTAGGTTCCAGCCGGCAACTCGGGGGCTGCAATTTTTATTAAAATTCAGTGCAGTTCTTTTCGCAAACATAAGAGTAATTGGAACCTACGATTGTGAACGAAGACAGCGATAAATATGCGAATTTTTCGCACGAGGAGCTTGTTGCTGAAATCAAGCGCCTGAAAAAGAACAAGAAATACGGCTTGGTGTGGGAGCATAAAAAAGAGCAGGTGATTGAGGATTTCGAGACTCAACAGCCGTATCTCCAGGAAGTGACAGAGAAGCGCATAGAAAATGCGCCTAATGAACCGACGAATTTGATTATTGAAGGCGACAACTTTGAAGCGTTGTCGATTTTGAACTATACGCATGCCGGTAAGGTGGACGTGATTTATATTGATCCGCCGTATAACACTGGTAATAAAGACTTTATTTATAACGATGATTATGTAGATTCTGAGGACGAATTTCGCCATAGTAAGTGGCTTTCGTTTATGGAGCCAAGATTGAAGCTGGCGAAGAACTTACTAAAAGATGATGGTGTTATTTTTATTTCGATTGATGATATTGAACAAGCTTCGTTGAAGATGCTTTGCGATGAGATTTTTGGTTCCGATAATATTGTCTCTAATTCTATTGTCGTGGCAGCTCCGGCCGGCACGCAAAGTTCCGTGAGTGTAGCCCAACAACACGCATATTGTCTAATATATAGAAAAACTAGCGATTTCCAAGTTTCCTTAATGCAGCTTGATAGCGATGATAAGAGTAAAAAGTATAGCTATGGCGAAGACTCTTTAGGCAAGTACTATATAGAACGTATCTGGAAGCGTGGCGTCGGTGGAAGAAGAGAAGACGTTCCGTCGTTGCATTTTCCAGTCTTCTATAATCTTAAAAACAAAGAGATACTTATAGACAAGGAAATTGACGGTAAAGATAGAAATGAATATGTCGAGATTATTCCATATCAAACCAAGGGCGTTCTCGGCAGATGGACGTGGTCGCGGGAAAAGATGATAGCGGAGCGTGACCACTTGATAGTTGCTAAGGTTGCCGGTGAATATAAGCTCCATAAGAAGATGTATGAATCTGATGAGAAAGGGAAGAAGCCGTACTCGATTATTCCATCGGAGGTTGGGCGAACGGAGCTTGGTTCTTTAGAGTTAAAGAATATAATGGGAGAGAAGACGTTTTTATATCCTAAATACTCTGGTTTTATTGAGTATTTAATTAAATATAACAACAAGAGGGATGCGGTAGTATTGGATTTCTTCGCTGGTTCCGGAACGACTGGGCATGCCGTATTAGAGCTTAATAAAAAAGACGGCGGCCATCGTCAATTTATTCTTTGCACAAACAATGGCGACAAGGGTCCTGATTCGGTAAAGATTGCGGAAGATATTACTTATCCGCGCATAAAGACGGTAATTACTGGTAAGCGTCAGGATGGTAGCAAGTACTCCGACGGTATTCCAGCGAATCTTCGCTACTACAAGATTGAGCATAAAGAGAAAAAGGCTAGTATCGATGCGAATCGTCTAGAGATTGTACGTTATCTCGAGGACATTATTCAGGTTAAAGAAAACGCGTTCGAACAGATTGAAGTGAACGAAGATTTGGCTCTGTATAAAAATAGTGAACGGTTCGTCGGGATGGTTTTTGAGCCGTTTGCGCTCGAAGAGATTATCGAGAGCATAAAAGAGAAGAATAGCGAGAATAAGCCTGTTGAGCTTTATGTTTTCTCGTATAGTCGTGATGCGTTTGAAGATAATTATGGAACTGATTTTGAAATTGAATTCGTAGCGATGCCGGAGGGCTTGCTAAAAACTTATGCAAACATTGTCACCGAGACAAAGAAGGAGGATGCATGAAACTGAAAGATTTCCAAATCGAGGCGATTGCCGAGACGTCGGAGTATATTCGCGACTTTCTCGTCAAGAAAGAACAGAAGAAGAGTGATAAGGTTTCGGAAGTTGTCCTAAAGAGTCCAACCGGTTCGGGCAAGACAATTATGGCGGCGGAGATTTTACGAAATCTAGCAGACTTCTTTGAGTTGCATCCGTACGCGATTATTTGGGCGGCACCAAATAAGCTGCATGAACAGTCGCTAAAGAAATTATCAGATCGTTTAGCGGAGACGGAATACCAGTTGGTAAATGTTGACTCGATGAGCTCGGGTGCATTAACGCGCAATACTGTCTTATTTACGAACTGGGAAAAGTTATTCAAGCAAAAAGATGGCGAGTGGGCAAACAAGGCTGTGCGTCAGGGCGAAGATGGCAAGAACTTGCAGGACGTTTTGGATGCAACTCGAGCGGCAGGGCTCGGTATTATGCTGATTGTCGATGAGAGTCATCAGACTTTTTATGGTAACAACTCGCAGGCGCTTGTTCATGGCGTGATTAAGCCAGATTTAGTCTTTGAAATTTCTGCTACACCAAAAGCCGTGATGATGGGCGGGGATTATCATATGACAGAAGTTGAGTTTAGCGAAGTAATCGATAGCGAGCTAATTAAAAAGGAGATTATTCTTAATAACGAAATCGCGAAGAATATCGACGACTCGCAAAACTCTGTCGAAGTTGTGGTGAACGCCGCGCTCGAGAAGCGCAATGAACTTGCGGCAAAGTATAAAGAACAGGGCATTAATGTTAATCCGCTTCTCTTGATTCAGCTTCCGAATGATAAAGATACGATGTCTGACCTTGATTTGAAAGACAAGGAGATTATCGAGAATATTTTGCTAGACAAAGGTTATCGCTATTCTGATGGCAATATGGCAATTTGGCTCTCGGGCGATAAAAAGAATCTCGAAAATATTGAGAAGCCGAATAGCCAGGTTGATGTTCTCATCTTCAAGCAGGCGATTGCGCTTGGATGGGACTGTCCACGTGCGCAAGTGATGGCAATGCTTCGCGATACGAAGTCCGAGACCTTTAGAATTCAGACGGTCGGGCGTATTATGCGCATGCCGGAGGCGAAGCACTATCCGCTCGATGCCTTGAACACGGCCTATGTCTATACGGATTTGTCGGAAGTGAAGATTGATCCGGAAGACAAGGACGGCTCGAACCTTATCAAGATGCAGGTGGCTTATAGGCGCGAGGGAATTAATAATGTTGAACTCCCGAGCGTTTACATTCACCGTACGGATTACGGGGATTTGCGCGCAGATTTTAAGCCGATTCTTGAAAATGTGCTCAATCAGACTTTTGATGTCGATGACTCGATGATTGTTGGTGAGGAACGCTATAAAAAGATTGACGAGAAGCTCGAGATTTATGACGAGGAGCTAAAGGCGCCAATTATTGCCGATGCGGTGATCGAAAACCTCGACAGCTATGAGGTGTCAGAATATGAGACTTTGAAAGTGAACATGGATGCGGCGAATATCGAGCGCATCTTTAATATTGTGCTTCGCGGTTGTACTGGTCAGTTCAAAAACTGGGCGCGTACAAAATCGATTGTTTGCGGTACGCTGTATGCTTGGTTCCATAAGGCGAATATGGATATTGAACTAGTTCAAAAGATGCTTGCTTGTTCAGAGGAAAATCAGCGGATTTTTGGCGAGATTTTTGAGCGTGCGCTTGATATGTACGACACGGTTAATCGCGATGAAATGAAGAAGCGCCGTGATAGGGAACTAGAAGAGCTGACGTTTACGGTTCCGGCGCAGGATGAGTTTAATGAGAATTATGAGATAACAAGGTCCGTCAATAACGCGATGGAAGAATACTATCGCAAAAAGAATGCACCGAGTACCGAGAAAAAGTTTGAAGACATGCTAAACGCGAGCTCGCAAATTGATTGGTGGTATAAAAATGGCGAAAAGATGGAGCGTTATTTTGCGGTGCCGTATCAGTTCTTGGACAAGAATCAAAAAGGGCGCCGCG
>JAEEGK010024337.1_pt1 | contig 12561 bp, 10 predicted proteins | sample 8958771 | NCBI WGS metagenome assembly JAEEGK01 (sample SAMN16246547, study PRJNA631951) | gut metagenome | biome: gut microbiome; feature: rumen; material: SC-attached | host: Bos | place: Iran: Karaj | collected 2018-10 | reverse complement strand
GATAACTTTATTTTGGAAGATGATGTTAGCGGCTTTGCCTGGATGGAGTTCGTGATTAGCGTCGACAAATCTATCAAATCTATAACGAGAGACTTCAATGCCTAAAGCAGAGAATAAGCCTTCCACTAAGCCCTTCATATGGAAGAAGTTGTAGTTTTCTTTTTCTAAAAGACCTTGTTCTAATTCTTGACCCACCAAAACGATAGCAAGATGTTCACTTCTTGAAGACTTACTGATCATATTGGATGTTTCAAATAAGGCTAAGTTCTTATTTTGTCTAGCGACGTTATATGTCGCAGTCTTTAATAGAGAATGAAGAATGTGAGTTCTAAGCACTTCATGTTCATCGGTTAACGGATTCATGAGCACGTAGTTTTCTTCTTTATTGAGCAAGCAGAACTTACCAATTTCTTTCTTAGAAATAAGCGAGTATGTTAAACATTCATCTAAGCCTTGGCTTAATAAGTAATTACGAATGTTTTTAATTCTTTGTTGTCTTAAGGTCAAGGAACCGACATGTGTATCTAAGCATGGGAGAATAGATTTGACGTTTTCATAACCTAATAAACGAATGACTTCTTCGCTTAAGTCGGCATCACAAGTGACGTCTAAACGATACTCTGGAACTTTGGCAACAAATTCATTTTCATTTTTGAATTTAAGTTCGAAATTGAGTCTAGTTAAAACATCGACGATTTGTTCTTTCTTGAATTCTGTACCTAAGCGGCCGTTGATCTTACTAACTGAGCATTTAACTAAGTTATCTTTTTCTTCTTCACTTTGATAAACGATGTTATTGGAGTTAGATTTTGCTTCGCAAAGTTCATTAATTAACTCGGCGGCATAATCTAAAACGAATTCGCTTTGGAAATGGTTTGTGCCTTTAACGAATCTAGAAGATGATTCACTGGCTAAACCTAAGCGATTGCTTGTATGACGGATGGAAGCACCATCAAAGGAAGCGGCTTCAATGTAGATGTTCTTGGTGTTTTCATCAACAGCGCATTCTAAGCTACCCATCACACCACCAAGACACATTGGTTTATTGTTACAGCAGATGACGATATCGCCTTTAATGATCTTATAGGTTTTTTCATCAAGAGCGACAAAATCACCTTCATAATCATCTTGAGCATATAATTCCGCTTTCGCTAGTTTATCAGCGTCATACATGTGTAATGGTTGACCAGTCATGAGCATGACATAGTTACCAATATCTACGATATTGTTGATGCTTCTAACACCCATCGCCATTAAATAATCAGACATCCATTTTGGAGATGGCTTTGTGACAATGCCTTTAATTTCTTTACCAGAGAACTGTGAGCAGCGTTTTGTTTTGGAACCCACTACTAACTTGGTTTTGAAATCTTCTTTTCTATTAACTTTAGGAAGATTGACTGGACGGTTATAAATAGCGCCTAATTCTCTAGCGACATTAAAGACGGAGAGTAAATCAGGACGATTGGCTAAGACTTTTAAGTTTAAGACTGCATCGTCTAAACCTAAATAACCTAAGACATTTTCTTCACCAACAGGAGCGTCACTAGGTAGTTCTTCAATACCCGCTTTTTGATAATCGGATAGATATTTACCATCAACACCGAGTTCTAATAAAGAACAGCACATGCCGTTACTTTCGATTCCACGGATGACACCTCTTTTTATTTCTTTTTCTGGAAGTTGCGCACCTTCGCGTGCAACTATAACTTTTAATCCTGCGCGTGCATTAGGGGCACCACAGACGATTTGATTGACACCGTATTTAGGACCTAAGTCCACTTTTAAGACATGTAAATGATCGCTATTTGGATGAGCGACACATTCTAAAACATGGCCAATGACAAGATTAGTGCCACTAGCTAGTTTTCTAATATCTTCGACTTCCACGCCAGCGAAGGTGAGCTTATCAGCGATATCTTCAGCGGTTAAGTCTTTAAGGTCAACGTATTGACTAACGTTTTTTAAACTTACTAACATAATGATTTCCTCCTTAGCTCATTTTCTTGAACTGACGTATGAATCTGACGTCATTTGTGTATAATTTACGGACATCATCGATGCCATATCTAAGCATGGCGGTTCTATCGATACCGATACCAAAGGCAAAGCCACTGTAAACTTCTGGGTCATAGCCGTTCATCTTTAAAACATTTGGATGAACCATACCACCACCGAGAATTTCAATATAGCCTGTACCTTTACACATGGAGCAGCCTTTACCACCACAATTAGCGCAGCTAATATCGACTTCCACACTTGGTTCAGTGAATGGGAAGTAGGAGCTTCTTAATCTAATTTCTCTCTTCTCACCAAACATCTTTTTCGCGAATAATTCGAGAGTGGATTTTAAATGACCAATGTTGATGTCTTTATCGATAACGAGGCCTTCAACTTGAGCGAATTGATGTGAGTGTGTCGCATCGTCATCGTCTCTACGATAGGTCTTACCTGGACAGATGATGCGGATTGGTTTGCCTTGAGCGGCTTCCATCGCATGCGCTTGTACTGGAGAAGTATGTGTTCTCATGAGAACATTCTCGTTGATATAGAAGGTATCTTGCATATCTCTTGCAGGATGGTCTTTAGGAATATTTAAAAGTTCAAAGTTATAATGATCGATTTCCACTTCTGGTCCATCAGCAACATCAAAGCCCATACCTAAGAAGATTTCAGTGATTTCGTCAATGATGATGTGGAATGGGTTACGAGCGCCTAAGCCATTAGATTTACCTGGTAAAGAAATATCAATGGTTTCTTTAGCGAGTTTTTCATCTAATTCTTTATTCTTGAGGAACGCCATTTTTTCTTCAATTGCGTTAGTGATAGCCACTCTTACTTCGTTAAGAGCTTGACCAAAAGCTTTCTTCTCCTCAACTGGTAAAGTACCAATTAAAGAAGACATACTAGAAAGTTCACTCTTTTTAGCTAAATAAGTATTACGAACATTGTTAAGTTCGTCTGAAGTATTTGCCTTTTCAATTTCTTGGAGTGCTTGTTCTTTAATTTTTAATAATTTTTCATTTTCCATAAGCTACCTCGTTATAAAAGTCGCTTATGATTATAGCATAAAAAAACATATTACATAAATAAGTAATAATGTTTTCTTTTTTGATAAGTTATAAAGAGATTGAAGTAAATCGTTTTAAGAAATCTTTTGTTCTCTCTTTTGCGGGGTTTTTAAAGAAGGCTTTAGCTTCTCCTTGCTCAACGATAAGACCTTCATTAACGAAGATGACGCGGTCACTAACATCACGGGCAAACTGCATTTCGTGAGTGACAACAACCATCGTTAAGCCAGTTTTCGCTAAAGACTTGATTACATCAAGAACTTCGCTTACCATCTCAGGATCTAAGGCAGAAGTAGGTTCATCAAATAGTAAGCATTTCGGATTCATGGATAAGGCTCTTGCAATCGCCACACGTTGCTTTTGTCCACCACTAAGTTGACTTGGTTTAGCGTTGATATAAGCGTTCATACCAACTGACTTTAAATTTTTAAGAGCAATTTCTTTAGCTTCTTCTTTATTTCTTTTTAAAACTTTGATTTGGCCAATCATGCAGTTTTTTAAAACATTCATGTTTTCAAATAGATTAAATGATTGAAAAACCATGCCAACAACTTTACGCATTTCCTTTTTTGCGGCGTCATCATTTAAGATGCTTTTACCTTCAATAATGATATCTCCACCACTTGGTTCTTCTAACAAATTGATGCATCTAAGAATTGTGGACTTCCCACTACCAGAAGAGCCGATAATCGAAATGACTTCGCCTTGTTTAACAGACAAAGAAATATCTTTCAAGACTTCGTGGTTGCCAAAGCTTTTTTTGAGGTTTTTAACTTCTAAAAACGGTACATCTCCCATATTAGTTACCTCCTCTAGCTATAGCTAATTCTTCACCGATCGCATTAGATGTATATAATGTGTAATGCTTTTTACCGTGTAATTTCTTTTCGATGAGTTTAATAATTCTTGTCACAGCGAAAGTCATTAAGAAATAGATAACCGCTCCGATAAAGTAGACTGGGAAGTTTTTATATGTCGTTTTAATGGTCACTGACATCATGAAGAATAGTTCTGTCACACCAATGACGTTTAAAACAGATGTATCTTTGATATTGATGACAAATTCGTTAGAAACCGCTGGTAAAATGGACTTCATTACCTGTGGTAAAATGACGTGGATCATCGTTTGGAAATGGCTCATACCCATCGCATAAGCCGCTTCAAATTGACCTTTATCAACACCGATAATGCCACCTCTAACGATTTCCGCAATATAGGCACCTGTATTAATCGAAACGATAACAATAGCGGAAGGAATAAGCGGTAAAGTTTGTCCACTAGCCGCAAAGGCATAACCCCAATAGATGACGACTGCCTGCACCATCATTGGTGTGCCTCTAAAGACTTCAATATAAGCGCTTAAAATGAAGTCGATAACTTTTTGAATAACGCGAACAAAACCGTTTTTACTCTTTGGAATTGTTCTAATAATACCGATAATTAAGCCGATTACTAAACCAATCAAAGTAGCCACTAAAGAGATAACTAGTGTCCAAAGGACACCTCTTAAGAAATTAGGCCAATGGTTGATTAAAATATAGCCAACATCATTAAAGAAATTCATGACTAATTACAGAATGATAAGGCAGTTGGTTCTTCCGCGACATAGCCGTCAATAGTACCGGCTTCTAAAGCGATTTGCATATCGACAAAATCTTCAAGATTTTCAATAACTGTAATATTTTGAGTTTGCGCTTTTAAAGCATCTAAGTGGAAGGTGCCTGGTTGAGCGGCAATCTTGAAACCTTTTTGATCGAGTTCAGATAAATTCTTGCATTCCATTAATTTGCTATTCTTTCTTGTGACAACAACAAGATTAGAACGGTAATAAATAGCAGAGAAATCGATTTCTTTTAATCTTTCTTCAGTTGGTGACATACCAGCGACAATACCATCGATCGCACCACTTTGGACCGCTGGAAGAAGAGCATCCCATTCATATTGATAAACTTCTAATTTCATATTGAGTGCATTAGCTACTTGACGTGCGATTTGTACGTCATATCCATTAGCGTAGTTACCGGCATTATTAGCGATTGGTACCGCACCATTTTTGTCATTAGTTTGACTCCAGTTATATGGAATATAACCGCATTCCATACCAACTTTAAATGTACCCGCACTAGTATCATTATTTAAGTTACCAGCATCATAAGTCGCGTTACTATTTTCCGCGCTTAAAGCCACCATTTTGCTCATTAAATCGGTCCAGTTATCTTGATTTAATGTGCTTAAATAAGCATCGATTCCTGCTTTTAATGATGAGCCTTTCTTTAAACCGATGGCGATTGCTGTATCACCATCACTAGCACTAAAGCCTGTATCGTTATTCACTAAACGGACATAATCGAACTCGACTTTACTCCCGCTACAAGAAATAGCCGCGAATGAGATGGCGGCTAAAGATAAGATTTGTCTTAATTTTTTCATTTTTACTTGCCCCCTTTGCTAATTTATTAATGAAAAATAAGCGCCGGGCGCTTATTAATCATCAACTTAGAAAGTGAACAATAATAGCGCCTCTACTTAAGTAGGAGTGTTATAAGTATTTCCTATAACCCCACGATAACTATTTGCCAATAATTATCGTTCGGCGACGGTTGCCTTTCGTACCGCTTCTTCGAATGCCTTCTAGGCGGTCTTACTAATCTGCGTCGCAGCCTCTATTTCTTCCGATTTGGAAGATACCATAATAATAAAGAAAAAATATTAAATGTCAATATAAATGCTTCATTTGAGATAATTCATTAAAATTGCCGCTGCCATCGCAACATTTAATGAGTCGATAACATCATTCATTTCGATTTTAACGAGATGATCAGCTTTTTTAATTATTTCACTAGATACACCATGACTTTCATTGCCTAATACCAATATAAAATCACGTGGGCGTGGGCATTCTTTTAAAGGAATGGAATGCTCATCTAAAGCACTGACGATGAGTTCATGATCTTTTAAATAATTATCAATTTCATCAATAAAAGCATCGATTAAAAAGATGGCGCCTTTACTTGCCGCTATTACTTTTTCGTTATATAAATCTACACTACCTTTAGATAAGATAACAGCATCATAATCAAACGCCACTGCGGTTCTAAGAATTGTCCCTAAATTACCTGGGTCATTGATTTGATCTAAATAAACGATTTTATGATAATCTTCTTTATTCTTTTTAGGTTTAATCATCTCGCAAACGAAGACTACACCTTCAGGGTTTTCACTACTAGCGAGTTTCTTTAAAACTTCATCATTTACTTTATAGCATTCAACATCTTGTTTTAGTTTTGGCAAACCAATTGTGGTAAAGATTGTTTTAACATTTCCGTATTTAAGGGCTAAATCGAGATTTTTAATGCCTTCCATAAGGAAAAGACCTTTTTCTAAACGCACTTTTTTCATCTTTAAAGCGCATGCATCTTTTATCTTTTGATTATTCTTAGATAAGATTTCTAGCATTATTCAAACTCCGATCTAATTAACTTCTTTCTTAAAATATCATAATTTGGGCAATATTTATAGAGAACTTTATAAAAGTTAGGACTATGATCATAGACAAAATGATGGCTTAATTCATGGATGATAACTGAATCAATTATCTCTATAGAATAATGAATGAGCACTAATGAATAAGTGATGGTTTTACTTGAACGGTTATTAGAACCATATCGAGATTTCATTTGTCTAACTTTAACTTGAAAGTGAGGAGCGTTCATGACCTTTTCATAGAAGGCTGTTCTTTCACTTAAAAAGTTAAGAAACCACTTCTTAAGTTTAGACTGTAGCTGCTTTTCATCATTAAAATAAATAATCTGATCATAAGTCGCTAAACAACCAGGATAAGTTAAGCCTATTTTCTTACCTAGAATATAAATATATTCATTTGTTATAGCATTATTTTTAACGTTTCTTTTGATGAGTTTTTTAGCGAATTTATCTAACCCACTTTTGATTTGTTTTAAAGACGCTAATCTAGGAGCAGTAATTAAGAACTTTTCCCCGTTAAAACGAAAATGGATATTTCTTATTCTTTTATAAGTAACTTCCACTTCATACTCTTTATCATCAACTTGATATAAAAATGATTTATTCATAAAACAATTTTACTATTTCTTACTTTGATTTAAAATAACTACGTTATGGAACGCATTCTTATTTCCGCTTGTTTAGTGGGTGATAACGTTAAATATGATGGAGGAAATAATAAAAATCCTCTTATTGATAAATTACTAGAAAAATATGAACTAGTACCTTTTTGTCCTGAAGTAGAAGGTGGTCTTCCTACACCACGTCATCCAAGTGAGCAAAGAGGCGAATTGGTTGTTAACGATATTGATGAAGATGTCACCGATAACTTTGTTAACGGCGCGGATTTAGCCTATAACATCTGCATGTTCCTTCATATTAAGATTGCCATTTTAAAAGAAAGAAGCCCATCATGTGGCGTTCATGAAGTTTATGATGGAACTTTTAGCCACACTATTATTCCTGGAATGGGTGTGACGGCGGCTTTACTAAAAAGAAAAGGAATCACTGTCTATAGTGAAGACGAGATTCCTAAACTTTTAGAAGAAAATTAATAATTTGTATCTTGGCGGTGATAATTCTCGCCAAGTTTTTTATAATAGGCCTTCTCAATTGTGGACCATCTTACTTTTAGTAAAACAGTGATATTAATGAACGCTTGGAAGGCTTTTATATAAGATTTTTCATCTTGGTTCTTATAGAAGATGGATGCTAAACGATAGGTTTCTAAGATTTGCTTAGTTAAGTTATCAGCGTGCTTAGTGTGGTTATAAGTTTTCTTACTCACTTTAATATCAATACCTAAAGATAAGAAGAAATGTAAGCCATCGACATATTCGTCTAGGACGATATCTTGCGCTTCGCTTGGTTTATTGGACCAATATTTAAAGCATCTAGTCGCGTTAGCGAATTCACCGATTTCTACGAGCAAGGCTAAAATACGTCTTTCTCTAGTGGTCTCATAAGAGACATTGTGATTCTCAGCGATGCGAGCGTCTAACTCCGCTTGTTTTTGATAGAGATTAGTTAAATCAATCATTATTTGACCTCTTGTAAGTGCCAGATTTCTTCCGCGTAGCTCTTGATTGTTCTATCGCTGGTGAAGAAACTACTATTAGCGATATTCATTAAGCACATCTTGTTCCAGAGTTTTCTATCTTGATAGAGTTCTTGAATCTTTTCTTGCGCTTTGACGTAGCTATCAAAATCAGCGAGGATAAAGTATTCATCGCGCTTATTCATGATTTCATCAAAAATCATGGTGAAGCGGTCATGACGATAGCCTGACCATTCAGCGTTGAATAAGGAATCTAAGACACCTTTCACTCTGTAGTCATTATTATAGACATCCCAAGGATTATAGTCGTTATAGCGGTAATGATTCTCTACTTCTTCCGCTTTTAAGCCGAAGATAACAGCGTTTTCTTCGCCAGCGTTATGGACGATTTCAATATTCGCACCATCCATTGTGCCTAAGGTAATTGCCCCATTCATCATGAGCTTCATATTAGATGTACCACTTGCTTCTTTACCAGCGGTACTGATTTGTTCACTGACATCGGCAGCAGGAATGATAAGTTCCGCTAAAGTGACACCATAGTTTTCAATGAAGACGACTTTTAAGAATTGATTGGTTTCTTCATCGTTATTCACTACTTCTGCGACCGCTAAGATAAGTTCGATAATCTTTTTCGCATAGGTATAGCTAGGCGCAGCTTTGGCACCAAAGATATAGGTATGTGGATAGATTCTGAAGTTTGGATCAGCCTTCATTCTTTGATAGAGATAAATGATATGGAAGATGTTTAAGAGTTGTCGTTTATAAGCGTGTAATCTCTTAATTTGAACATCAAAGATGGAATTAACATCAACATCGATACCATTGTTCTCTTTGATATATTTTGCTAAAGCAACTTTGTTCTCGTGCTTGATTTCGTCGAGCTTATTTAAGACCTTTTCATCATCTTTAAATTTCTCGAATCCTTTGATGAGATCCATATTGGTAATCCATTTATCACCAATCTTATCAGAGATGAGTTTAGCGAGTTTTGGATTGGAATATAGTAACCAACGACGATGGGTAACACCGTTTGTCTTGTTATTAAATTTTTCTGGCATGTAATTATAGAAATCTTTGAAGGTAATGCTCTTTAAGATTTCAGTATGTAATGCCGCGACACCATTGACACTGAAGCAGGTGTAGATCGCTAAATTACACATATGGATTTGTCCATCTTTGATGATACTCATTTGATATTTAGAGACATCTGGGACATTATTGTTATTCATTTCAATATTGAAACGACGATTGATTTCTTCGATGATCATGAAGACACGTGGAATGAGGTTTTGCACGTATCTAACAGGCCATTTTTCCAAAGCTTCTGGCATGACTGTGTGATTAGTGAACGCCATACACTTGGTCACTTCTTCCCAAGATTCATCCCAACCCATTTCATATTCATCCATCATGATTCTCATCATTTCTGGGATGGCTAAAATTGGGTGAGTGTCATTGAGTTGGAAGACATATTGTTCATGAATACCCTTAAGGGTACCATGGTGACGGTAATATGAAGATAAGGTACTTTGTAAACCAGCGGACACTAAGAAATATTGTTGTCTAAGTCTAAGGATACGACCTTCTTCAGTAGAATCGTCTGGATATAGACCATGTGTTAATTCTTCTAAGGCGTTGCAATATTCTTTGAATGTCATGTTCTTTGGTAAGTGGTGAGAAGATGGTTCAGCATTCCAAAGTCTAAGTGTATTAGTGACATGATTACGATAGCCGACAACTGGCACATCATATGGAACGGCACGCACATTAACTGTGTGAGCGGTTCTGATACCATAACTACCATCTGGTTTTAAATATGTTTCAGGATTACCATAGAATTTGACTTCAACAGCATACTTTGGTTTTCTAATTTCCCAAGCGTTACCATTAGTTAACCATTGATCTGGTAATTCCACTTGTTTACCTTTAATAATTCTTTGACGGAAGAAACCATATTCATAACGGATACAGTTACCGTGTCCAACATAGCCTAATGAGGCAATACTATCTAAGAAACAGGCGGCGAGTCGACCAAGACCACCATTACCGAGACCAGCATCGCTTTCTTCTTCTTCTAATTCATGGATATTGATACCAAAATCGGCTAAACCATCTTTGACTACTTCGTAGATGCCCATGTTTTGCATGTTGTTAACGAGTAATCTACCGATCAAGAATTCCATTGAGAAATAGATTAAAGTACGTTGTTTAGTAATGGTTTTATCATGAGTTCTACCCCAGTCAACGTTAGCGTAGTCTCTGACCATTTCCCCTAAGACAGCATATCTTTCGGTAATATGAGAATTTTCGACTGCCACACCATAAGTTTCAAGAAGGCGTCGAGCGTATTCTTCTTTGAATTTTTGTTTGTTTTCAAACATAGTTAATCTCCTTATTTGATTTTCTTAAAGATGCAAGCCGCTAAGCTGGCAAGTTTAATATTGAAATGCGCAGGCAAACCTTCAAAGCTACCAGGTTCACTATCGATTGGTAAACCGTTGTATTGATTAGCCCCGCCATAGACGTCTTTATCAGAATTGAATATTTCTTCGTATGTACCCATTTGCATTAATGGAATGGCAAATGATTCATAGAAGTTTGTGGTCATATTAAAGACGAACACTAAAGTGTCATCTCCCACATTTCTTTGGAAAGCATAGATGGAATCATTGCTGTTGTCCACCATTAACCAGTGATAATGGGCTGGATTATGCTCTTCAAAATACATCGCTTTTTCATGGCGATAAATTAAGTTTAAGTCTCTTACTAAACGAGAGACACTATCGTGAATTGGATAAGTTTTTAAATTCCATGGTAAGGATTTATTCTCATTCCATTCATCGAATGAAGCGAGTTCATTGCCCATGAAGTTAAGTTTCTTACCAGGATGAGCGAATTGATATGTATATAAGTTACGGATAAGCATGAACTTTTGTTGATAATCGCCCCACATCTTATTGATGATGGTACCTTTTCCATGTACGACTTCATCGTGAGAAAGAGGAAGCATGAAATTATCACTAAAGAAATAGGCCATACTAAATGTGATGTTATAGTGTTCCCATTTTTTATAAACTGGGTCTTTTGAATAATGCTTTAAAGTATCATTCATCCAGCCTAAATCCCATTTATAGTCAAAGCCTAAACCACCTTGTTCGGTTGGTTTTGTGGTGCCCGCAAAGGCAGTTGAGTCTTCCGCAATCATCATGACGGAATCATGAGCGATATGGATTTTAGCGTTGAGTCTCTTAATGAATTCAACTGCACCATCGTTTTGGCCGATTGAACTATCGCCATTGTAATAGATGATATTACTAACAGCATCCACTCTAATGCCATCAAAATGGAAGTATTCAACGAAATAATTCATCGCACTCATCAAGAAAGAACGAACTGGATCTTTGCCTAAATCAAATTGATAACTTCCCCAAGGCGAAATTCTCCATTTGTCACTATATTCATATAAATATGAACCATCATACTTCGCTAATGCCCATTTATCAGTGGCAAAGTGGACAGGGGCAAAGTCAATAATACAACCGATTCCCGCTTGATGGAGTCGATCAATAAGTGACATGAGTTGGAAAGGATTACCATATCGAGAATCTACAGAATAGAAACCAGTTCCTTGATAGCCCCAAGAACCATCAAATGGATATTGAATTAAAGGCATAAACTCGACATGAGTAAAGCCGTTTTCTTTTATATAAGGAATAAGGTAATCAGCGATTTCTTCATAAGAAAGGATGTGACCATCTTCCGCTCTACCCTTCCATGAACCAAGGTGCATTTCATAGATTGACATTGGTCTATCGAAGTTTCTATTTCTAGATTTAAGCCAATCATCATCATGCCAAGCGAAGTTTCTAATATCAAACAAACGGGAGCATGTGCCTGGTCTAAGTTCAGAATAGAAAGCGTATGGGTCGATTTTATCAACATAACGCCCACTAGCGTTCTTAAAGTGGAATTTATAGCATTGATAATTTGTTAGATTTGGAATTTCGATTTCCCAAACACCACTATCATCAATCTTTTTCATTTTATCTTTTGTGACATCCCAGTTATTCCATTCACCAATAACAGAAACATCATCGGCCATTGGAGCATAGAGTCTGAATGTTACAACAGTTTGGCCATTTTTCTCAGAGAAGTGAGCACCGAAGTATGTGTGAGCTTCGATTGTTTGGCCGTTTAAGAAGTCATATAGTAAACCGTACGCCATAATATTTACCTCAACTATTTAATTATAATTAAATTTGAATTAAATGTAATAGCTTTAATGCATTTTCTCTTAAAGAGAGTTTTATTAAGTAAGTAATTACGCTTGTTTTTTCTAATAATAAGACGTATAAATAAGCAGAATAAAGCAACCTACATTTACTATTTGTCTCACACCAGAACGGA
>JAEEGK010024330.1_pt1 | contig 12564 bp, 9 predicted proteins | sample 8958771 | NCBI WGS metagenome assembly JAEEGK01 (sample SAMN16246547, study PRJNA631951) | gut metagenome | biome: gut microbiome; feature: rumen; material: SC-attached | host: Bos | place: Iran: Karaj | collected 2018-10 | reverse complement strand
CATATATCTGGATATCTACTTGCTATTTCATAAACTCTTTTATATTCATCAGTCATTTCAACAATAAAAGCCATTATCTTTTCTGTTACAAATGGTTGATAATTAATTTTAACCCCAATTTGTTTTTCTAATTTAGGAATAGTTCCCATAAGTATTTTAACAACATCTGGTTTAGAACATTCCGCTACATCAATCTTTTGAAATCTTCTTAAAAAAGCTTTATCCCTTAAAAAATATTTTTCATATTCATCAGTAGTAGTAGCTCCAATCATTTTGATTGTTCCTCTATCTAGTCCTGCTTTTAACATATTAGCAAAATCTAATCCGCCATCTTTATTAACTAGTAAATGAGTTTCATCAATAAATATAAGAGTATTAATTCTTTCACTTAATTCTCTAACTAATAAATCCAACCTATTCTCTATTTGCCCTTCACTATTAGTTGAACCTATTAAACTAGTAATATTTACTTTAATAATACTCCATCCCTTTAAAGCATCTGGAACATTTCCTTTTTGAATTCTATATGCTAAACCTTCAACAATAGCTGTTTTTCCTATCCCAGGTTTACCGACAAGTAAAGCACTTTTCTCTGGTGTCAATAATGTTAAAATCATTTGCTTTATTTCTTCATCCCTTGCTATAGCTGGATCAGTTACGTATTCTTTTTGTGTTAAATCAACACCATAACGCTCTAACATACTTATCTTTTCTTCATTCATTTTTATTATCCTTTCACAATGATATCTCATGATAATTATACCATGTAAGACAATTATTAGTAAAGAAACATATTCATCACTTAATTAAATTATAACTATTATCAATAAGTTTAAATACCACATCATTACTAACACTACCATCTAAAATAATAGATATCCAACTTCTTTTATTCATATGATATGCTTTAAATATGCTTTTATTATCCACTATTTCATCACTACAATCCTTTTGATATTTTAAATTAATTACATCAACAATTTCCTGTCTATTTTGATCTAACTTATTAGCATTTATAACCATAATTAAACCATACCACTTATTATTATCCTTATTTCTCCATATGGCATCATCATCATCTTTCCATAAGAATTCCAATTCTCCTCCAAAGTTACTTCTTACATACTCTATAACTTGTTGGGCTTGAACACTTTTAAATACTTTCTTATAAGTGCATTTATTAATAAAATCTTGAATAATATTCTCATAAGAAGTTTTTATTTTAGCAATATATTCACCTATACTAACAGGAACATCTACCAATACATATTCCTCATTAGTATTATTATCTATTACTTTAGAAATAACTTTTTCTTCTTCTATAATAATTAAAACATTAAAATTATTATTTATTTTTTTATTATATTCATATATATTATTTTTTTTAATAAAACCAAACTTTTCTACTTCTTTATAATCAATTTCTCTATTTTTTAGTCTGGTACTTAAATTTTGCATATTAAATCACCTAGTTTTATTATAACAAAATAAAAAACCCCTTAAAAGGAGTTCTTTTTCTAAATGGCGCCTCTTGTAGGACTCGGACCTACGACCTAACGGTTAACAGCCGTGCGCTCTACCAACTGAGCTAAAGAGGCATTACTCCATAAGTATAGTAAAAAATTGTTAACTTGTCAATTCTTTTTGCCAAAAAAATTATGAGATTATTCATCCCATAATTTATTATACTACTTTTTCTTGTTTTTATTCTTTGGTTTTTCTTCTTCAATCACTTGTTGTTTAACTACGTTAGATTTATTTTTGCCCTTAGCAATTACGATTATTATAAGTAATAATAATATACCACTATATCCTATTATTATATAAGAATAAAGACTTAATTTATTATCATATTCTTCTTTTTCTTTTATAAAAGAATCATCAAAACTAATTAAAGTATTATTCTTTTTATCATATGTCCAAAAACCTTCATTACCTGATATTAAATCTATTCCATATATAACAATATAATTGGATTTAATATCCTTTATCCATCCAGTGGTATTAACTCCTCTTATATCAACTTCTGTAGTTTCATAACCATTTAATTCTTTATTGGTTTCTTTAGGAAATATTATTAATTGTTCTGTAGATATTTCTTGATATGGTAAATATTTACCATCTTCATATCTAAACATTTCAATTATTCCTACTTTATCTTTTAATCCTACTAAAACTATATTAGTAGTACTGCTTTTATAAGCTGGTATTTCTATATTATCAATAATTACAGAATCATCATCATAAGATTTCATCTCCGGTAAGTACTCTCTAATTTTAACAACTGTATATTCGGTATTATTAACAGTAACTTTTATAGGATTACTATCTTTTACATCAACATTAATTGTATATTTTTTTTCACTACCATTCTCTGCCCTAACAACAATTGTAAAATTATTAATCCCAGCACTTACCTCTTTTTCCCCAGTACCTGATACTATTGCTTTAGAATCATTAGCTTGGGCATTTATTTCAATCGTTTTAGTATTTTCTGGTACTGATACATTATATTCCGTAACATCCTTTTTAAATCCAGGATCAATACTATATCCTTCAATACTTAAACTCTTTAAATTATTGTCTTTTGAATAGCTAGCTTCTAATTCTGCTTGAGTAATAATTTTTATAGTTTTCTTACCCAAAGTAAGTGATAATGGATTATTCATTTGTTTAACATCTGCAGGATAAACTAAAGCACTTCCAATAGAAAGACTAGTTGATCCTGTTTTTAAAGTTTTAAATGTAAATGTGTAAGTTTGTTTTGAAACTCCAGCATCTGTTTTTGCAGCATTAGCCATAGTAGTACCATTTTCAGCAGTTGATGAGGTTAACTTCAAATAATTTTTATCATAATTTAAATTCATTTGCCAACTACCAATTTTAGTAGAACTAGATATAGTTACTGTTACAGTAACTTTATTACCACTTACTACTTGATTAGCACCACTAATACTTACTGTACCAGATGCTGCCATAATATTTGGTATAAAAAGTATACTACATATAATTCCAAGTATTAATAATTTTATATATTTCATCTTTTCACCCTTTCTATTCTATTGTGTAAGTTCCTAATATATTCTTTTGAATTTGTAATAAATCTAAGGCATTTATTTTTCCATCACCTGATGTATCACCAGCCATTTTATAAGAACCATCTAATTTATAAGTACCTAAAATACTTTTTTGAACTTGTAATAAATCTAAAGCATTTATTACTCCATCACCTGATGTATCACCTTTTATTACTACTTCTAATGTTTCTGTTGAACTTTGATTATTAATAGATATTTTATAACCGGTACCTATAGTACCTTCATAAATAGTAGTTCCCTTACTATCAAATATTGTTACAGTGCTATTACCTCCAACTGCTTCTAAAGCGCTTTTAATATCACTTATATCAGTATCAAGTTTAATTCCTTTAATATATCCTTCTTCATAACTATAACCACATGATGTAACAATCGTTGGAATTGGAATACTTGATGGAGTATTATCATCTGCATCATCTTCTACAGCACCATTACCAGTATTATTAATGGCCTCAGACATATTTTCAAATACCGGAATATAGAAAATAAAATCTTCATTAATTATATTTAATTTATTAAATGTATTATAAGTTGTAGATGCTTCAGTCATCGGAGCAACAATATTAGTCATATATTGATGAGTATATTTTCCATACATACTAGAACCCAATACATTAAACTTTTGTAAATAAGAAGTATACTGATTTTGTTGTAAGTAATACCTAGATAATTGACTAACACCACCTCTTATTGCTGCATCAACTGTATTCCATTCTTTCTTTTTAGCATAAGTTAAACCACAATAAGTAGTACCATGTTCTTGAACACAGGAATCACTAACTCCAAAATTATAGAAATTATAATAACCAAAATATGCTCCATCTAAACCATTATAAACACCACTATATAGATTATATAAAGATGTATGAGCCCCTAATTCATTTAAAACCCTTGCACTAATAAAGATTGGACTAACATTCAAATCTTTCCCAGCTGCTCTAATCATTTCACTTAAATCGTTATTAATACTAGCATGATAAGTATAAAACTCTGCATTACCAATTATTGAATTAATACCAGTTAAATAAATTTCTTCAAATTTTTCATCATAACCTAAATGTAAAAATTGAAATATATATCTTTCACTAAAGAAATTTCTAGGATCCATGTAGTAAGCAATCCCACTAGGTAGTATTCCAACATACCCACTATCATATGCTCTACATGTTGTATCAATGAATCCTTTATTGGCTTCACTACCATAAATCAAATTCCAACCACATGGACTTTCCCCATTAACAGCATCTAACCAATTAGTTCCAGTATTTTGAACAATAAAATTCCAATTAGGATGACTTTCTTTTATTTTACATAAGCCACCCCAATAACTTGATGGAAATCCGGCTTCCTTTAAAGCAATTTCACATTCAGTTGTAGCTTCCGCATCATCATTAGAATAACTAGTAATAACCTCAACATGTTCTCCACATACATAACCAGTAGCAGTACCATTATGATACACTTTATACCAACCAGTTTCACAATCATTATTTCCGGATTCATCTGGATATATTTTATCATCAACCAAATTATAATATGCATACTTATTAACACTTTTAATCCGTGAATAATTCTTACTTGGGCCAGTTCTAACATTTGTTCCTTGAGATTTAATTAGGGCTCGTAACGTAGTTCCAGCATTAACATTTTGGCAAACAAATAAGAAGGCAATAATAAATAATAATAGATATTTTTTCATACTTCCTCCTTATCCTATACATAATAATTATACCATATTTACTCTATTTAACAAATAATTGCTAATTATAAGTAGTAAAATAATGTAAACCACTATTATTTTATTAATTTTTATAATATAATATCCTTGGTGGTACTCATGTTTAACAAACATTTTGATCGAACAGACAAGATTCTTATATTATTAATTTCAATTTATTTGGTAGTCCTTTTTATTTTTATCCTATGGTTTATTCTCGATAGAATAGAAAAACATCAAATAGCTAAAAAAGGTTCATCACGTTTAAGTTCTAAAAAAACTAATGCTAAATTAAAGGCAATACGAGAATTAGAAGCAACTTCAACAAACATTACAGTTCCAACAAAAGAAGTAACTGTTAAAGAAATACCTAAACCAGTTGTTCAAACTACTAAAAAAGAAACAAAACTTGTTGAAACTAAGAAGAAAAATGTTCAAACCAATACTAAACCCAAAACTAATCAAAATAATAATAAAACCACTAAACAAAATAGCAATAAACCAACACCAAAAACAACTAACAAGCAAACAAGCAAATCAACCACTACTAAGAATAACAATAATAAAACTACTAAAAAGCCAAATCAAAATAATAAAACCACTCCAAGTGCTAAAAAAAATAATTCTGGTAATAGAAACAATGGCTATGTTAGTCCAACTAAAAGAAAAAAGAAATCAAAAAAGAGGAAATAAATCCTCTTTTTTTAATCTTCCAAAATATTTTCTATTATTTCATTATCGGTAGTTTTTTCATTATTATCATCTCTAACTACTTCATCATTACTATCACTTTGAATAACCGGAGCACTATTAACGACATATATTGTTAAATCAGTAACTGTTGATAATAAAACATTTTCATGAACACTTTGTTTACCAACTAAACCGACTTCAATATTATCATTATAATTGTCATCTCCAGGATCAACTCTTTTTATCTCTAGGGCAATATTATTCTTTTCAGCAAATTCTTCAACTTCATTAACCTTCTTACCAACAAAATTCGGTAATACACTAATTGAAGGTCCTTTTCTTAAACCTTTACCAGGACTATTTGCAACATATTCTTCATTAACACTAAAACTAAATGTTTTTTCTGGTTCATCTTCTTGTAATCCAAGTGATACTTTTAAAGCCTTCTTAATATCTTCTAAACTACTTTCATAATATCCTTGAGCGGCAGTATTAACTTTATGAGCAGGAACATATACATATTGACCAAATTCTTCTAGATAAGCTTTACTAATACTTATTCCTTCTTCTCCATTTATAATATTCCCAACAAGATTTTTAACAACTTGATATCCTGTTAAAATATTATCAGTTTCCATATTTGTTGCAATATTATTACTTATAGCATTTAATATTTTTTCAAATTCAACTAAACTTTTAAACTTTAATACTTTTGATGCAATTGCCTCAACTACTTGTTGTTGATGCCTAATTCTAGCTAAATCTCCACCAGCATATAAATGTCTATTTCTAGCATATGCTAAAGCTTCTTCACCATTCAATGTTTGAAATCCCGGATCAACGCATATTACATGATCTCCAAAGCGTCTTTTAGAATCTTGTTCACACATTCTACCATTAGCTTTTATTTTTTTATAACTATTATAATCTGGTTTTTCAACATTTACTTCTACCCCACCTAAAGCTTCAACTAATTCAACTACTCCATTAAAATTAATTTTAACATAGTAATCTATATTAATATCTAAAAATTGATTAACTGTATTCACAACACAACTAGTACCATAAGCCGCCGCCGAATTAATCTTTGCATATTGGTTATTGCGACAAGCTATTGGTACATAAGTATCCCTTGGAATACTAAACATTACAGAACTTAAAGTCTTGGGATTAAATGTTACTATCATAAGTGTATCCCCGTTAAATGCTGCATTAGCATTTAAACCATCAACAGTTGAATCAACACCTAATAGCAAGAAAGTTAATGGTTCATTAAATGTTTTATTACTAACTATCATAGAATCCTGATTAATCATTTTTTCAGATATTTCATAAATAATCTTAGTATCTTCCTCGATTTGTTCATATGCCTCTTCTCCAGAAAACATAACAACATAATTTGCTGGTAAGAAAGCCGCATCTATTACCCCATCATATAAATCCCCAATTAAGGAAAAATAATCATTATATTCCTCTACACTATTATTTAATTTCTTATCACTATATAATTTAGATGCCAATAAATAATCATTTTTATTTACATCCTCCGATATTTTACCTATCTTAGAATTATTATTAAATTCTGTATCATTCATAGATACTAAATAACTGGTATATAGTAATTCTTTACTTTCTGTAATTCGATTAATATTACTAAATACTATTCCTATAATATGAGATGAAAAAATAAATATTGCTATAAATAAAATAGATAGAATACTAGTAATTATTACAGCTTTATATTTTCTTTGAACTAATCCCAATAGATTTAATAACAAATACAATAATAAATATAAAATAAAGAATATTATTAATACAATTCTTAATGCTGTTTCTATACCTTTTAAATCTAATAGATTTTTAATAAATATGCCTAAAGTTACAATATAAACAACACTAATAATATAATATATTATTCTCAATACTATATTAGATCTTTTTAATTTTTTTACAACTGTCTTCATATATTATTCTCCTGATGTATATTCAACAATATATAATTTATTGTCTTTCTTAACCATAGTTATTGTTGCTTTATTTTCATATCCTAAATCGTTATCATAATCCCACATTAAAGAAACTACATAGCTTTCTTCTTCATTATCCCCTATTTTAAATTTATCACTATGTACTTCAATATCAGTTATTGACTTTACTGCAGGTAATTCTTGTTTTCTTTTGCCATCAACATTATTTTCAATATTCTTATAAATGGTATTTTCTACATTCAATTTATAATTAGCAACATTATCGGGATATATATACTCAATTCCCCCAACATCATACCTGTTTGTTTTATTATTCATTGTCCACAAATCAATAACAAATAATTTGGCTAAACTTTTAGCATATTCTTCATATTCAATAGTTTCATTATTTAATACAGTCTTTAATTCTTCATAAGTTTCCTTCATTACTAAAGAATCTCTTTCATGTAAAGAATATCCATATTTTTCTATACTTTCCAGAATTGGTATATTAATCTCTTCAGGGTTATTATTGTTATTTTTCTTTTTAGAAAATCCCTTAATACCTAAGACTATTACCACAACTATTATTAATATAAATATTATGCTTAATAATATTTTATACTTCCCTTTCATTCTTAATTTTCTCCATTTTTACCAATTGCATCTAGCAAATTATAGGTAATTATTGCATTTGATATTTCTAGTCTTTTTTCACCTTCATATGTAATTTCACTAATATAACTTTCCGTTATTTCCTCATCTGTTAAATTCTTATATTCTCCAGTAGAATTAACATAGAATATTTTATTAGTAATAATATTACCATTAGCTAATACAACTAAATTATTATCCTTTACAGAAAATATATCATCCCCAACTACATATTTATTTTTAATACCATACATATTTAGTATAGTTGGAGCTATATTATACATACCCATAGTATAATTAACATCACCTTTAAATATACTCTTTAATTTACTATTTTTTGTCCAAATAATTAATGGAGTTTTCTTATTCATTTCATGAGCATAATAATCATACTCTACATGATTTTCATTTTCTTCAGGATAAACTTCTCCATTCAAAGGATTCAAATTATATAAATAATTAATTTCACTTCTTGTTAATTTAGCATCATGATCTCCATAAAACACAAATACAGTATCATTAAAATAACGCGAATTTTTAATATAATTAATAAAATCCCCTAATGCTTGATCAGAATAATTAGAACTCTTTAAATACTCACCAATTGCAGTATTTGATAAATAATCTTTTGTTACAACTTCATTAGTTTTCTCATTAATAAATGAACTACTTAGATCAAATTCACTATGCATACTAGCTAGTTTAAATGGTGAATGATTAGATAAAGTTATAATAGTACCCATATAATTCTTATTTTCAGATTCAATTGTTTCCAATATTGGAACAGCTTGTTCAAAGAATAACTTGTCATTAATGCCAAGATTAATTACATCTTCATCAGTAAATTCAAATGATTCCCTAAAATACATATGATCATATCCTAAGAATGGATGTGCTTTACTTCTATTCCACATTGATGCATAATTACCATGCATACTAAAAGTATAATATCCTAGATCTTTCAAATATTTAGGAATTGTAAAATAATTACGATCATAATAACTAACAAAAACAGTACCAGAAGAAGCTGGCATTAAACCACTAAGTAATGTAAATTCTGAATCACTACTTGTTCCTGTAGATATTTGTGGATAAAAATTAGTAAATAACATTCCTTCTTTAGCTAACTTATTAAGATTTGGTGTTACTTCTTGACCATTGAATTCTAAATTCATCAAAAATGATTGAATACTCTCCATATGGACAAATACTATATTTTTACCTTTTAAAATATTAGTATACTTATTCTTTTTAGTTTCTACTTTTTCTTCAAAATATTCATTAAATGATTGTAAAGCATTTTCATAACCAAACATACTACTTATTTTTGGAGTTAAGAATTGAACTATATCATTAAATTGGTACATCATAATACCGAATCTTTCAACTATATATAATCTATTCCATTGCTTAGATAATCTACTATAATCTGTTTTAGTTGCAACTCCAAAAGTATAGCACAAGAATAATATACCAATTAACAACGTAGAAACTACCATTTTCTTACCCTTTTCAATCTTATCTATAAAGTTATAATAGGTTGTTGCTGCTAATCTTTTATGAATATAATAAAAAGCAATTGGAACAAACACATACATTAAATCAACGAATTTAAGGCGATCATATATTGAATTAGTAACAGTTTCAGTTTGACCAATTGTTGCAACTTCCCCAATTGAAGCAAAAGAAGTAAAAAAGCGATAATAAATTGAACTAAGCATACATATAAACGTTACAAAAATAATCCAAAAGAAATAATACCTAAATTGATTTTTTGGTTTAATAAAATAACCTAAAGCACCAATAATCAATATTAAGCCTAAATCGGTAATAATTGGATATAAACTAAGAAAACCACCAATGGTAAACTTTCTAACAAACATTGTTGATAATAGAGATAAAATAACGTATGAAATAAACAAACGATTAGTAATAATATATTCAATAATATTCTTGCGCAAAACTTTTAAACCATTTACAATACTGCTCTTCATACTATCCCTCTTTACTGAATAATTATAACAATAATTAATCCTATTATCAACCAATAATATAATTTACTAGTTGCAAAAAATAAAATTGTTTGGTACAATTTATTTAGTTGCAGGTGTAGTACAATGGCTAGTATACGACCTTGCCAAGGTTGAGATGGGAGTTCGATCCTCCTCACTTGCTCCATAGTGAAATCTGCTCGAACTTTTCGAGTTTTGATAAATAACTAATTCAGAAATGGATTAGTTTTTTTGTGTTTAAAGACTATCCTAAAAGAAAGGATGGAACTATGGTAAAGATTATTAAGGAAGAACTTTCATTAGAAGAATCACTTAGAAAAAAGATAGAGTTTATTTGTGATTTTACTAACACTAAACCAACTATTATTAATGGTAGTATTAGAAAAATTGATAAGACTAATTTAACTTATATTGAACCACATAGAATAATTATTAATAATACTACATTTCTTGCTTTTAACTATTCTAATGAAATATTTATTGATAATTTATCTAATATAATAAAATTATCAGAACTTGAAAATTATATAAAGCAAATGTAAAAAATAGATTTTTGACACTTTAATTATTTTGATGTATAATAAATCTCAATTTATGGGGGATTTATGGATAATTTTTTTGAAATTAAATATTGCAATAATGGTGTAATTATTACAAAAGATGGAACAAGTTTTAGTGTTGAAAAAGGACCTGATGGAGATATCTGGTTTAATTCATCAAATTGTAATATTGAATTACCTATTAGTTATTATTCTAGAAATCAAGATGAATGGCAAATCTTCATAGTTTTTGAATATTTGATGAAATCAATAATTGGTAGATATATTCTAAATGGTGATGATAAAGATGAATATAGTTCTTTACCAAAAGATTTTATTAATTTAGACAATAAGACTATTACATGGCATTCAGATATTGAATATGATAATATCTTACAATTGCAATTAAAAGAAAAAGAACTTATAGTTTCAATAATTAGAGATAATAATTCTAATAATAGAAATTATAGTAATTCAACAAAGGTTCGTATTAGAACAAGTGGTTCTAGTTATGAATATTATTATCAAGAATTTGAAAGATTTTATGATGAATTATCTAGATTTGCTTATCGTATTGATTCAAGCAAAAATCAAAACGATTCAACAAATGATAAATCTTCACCAACAAAAAAATTATCTTTATTTAGTAAATTTAAAAAATAAGGGTGTCAGCAGTATTAAGCACTTTAATACTTTTGACACCTTTTTATATTAAGAGGAGTTGATATTTATGGATAATGAAAAGAAAATAGCAGGGCTTTATATTAGAGTTAGTACTGAAGATCAAGCACGAGAAGGATTTAGTTTACCAGAGCAAGAAAAACGATTAAGAGCAATGTGTGAGTATAAAGGTTATGAAATATATAAGCTATATAAAGATGCTGGTATAAGTGCTAAAACTGGCAATACAAGACCTGCATTTGAAGAACTACTACAAGATATAAGAGATAAAAAATGTAATACTATTGTTGTATTAAAACTAGATAGACTTACTCGTTCAGTATTTGATTTAGAAGGTATAATGAACTTTCTTGAAGAAAACGATGCTTATCTAGATTGTGCTAATGAAGAAATCAATACTACTAATTCAAGTGGTAAAATGGTTGCTAGACTTTTAACAACAGTTAGTCAAAATGAAATAGAAAGAACAAGTGAAAGAACTAAATTTGGTTTAGCTGGAGCAATTAAAGAAGGACATATTCCTGCTCGTGCTCCACTTGGCTATAAGCATATAGATAAAAAATTAGTACCTGATCCATTAGCAAAAGATATAGTTATAAGAATATATAATTTATATTTTGAAGGTAAATCTTATTACAATATAGCAACTATATTTAATGAAGAACAAGTATTAGGTAAAACTAATTGGAAAGATACAGGAATATTAAGGATAATATCAAATGAAGTTTATAAAGGCGATTATGTTCATGGTAAAAGAACAAATCATCCTACTTTATACAAAGATGTTGTTGAACCATTAATAAGTAAAGAAATGTGGGATAATTGTCAAGTTCAAAAGAAGAAAAATCAAAAGAACTATATGAGAACACAAACTTATATCTTCTTACAAAAATTAAAATGTCCTAAATGTGGACGAATACTTGCTGGTGGTGCTTCACATAAAATTAAATCTGATAAATGGTATTTCTATTATAGGTGTGAAGATTGTAAGAACAATATTCATGAGGATAAAATCGAAGATAAAATTAAAGTTTTACTTGCTGATATATTAGAATACGATAATGTTGTTAATGAATTCTTTTTACCAGTTTTAAAATCAAAAGTAGATAATCCTAAAGAACAATTAGAAAAAGAAATAAAGAACTTAAATAATAAAAAAGAAAGAATTAGGAAAGCATATATTGATGAGTTATTTACTGAAGA
>JAEEGK010024329.1_pt1 | contig 12565 bp, 12 predicted proteins | sample 8958771 | NCBI WGS metagenome assembly JAEEGK01 (sample SAMN16246547, study PRJNA631951) | gut metagenome | biome: gut microbiome; feature: rumen; material: SC-attached | host: Bos | place: Iran: Karaj | collected 2018-10 | reverse complement strand
TACCGAAATCAATGGCTGCAACCGTTGTTTTCATAGGTTTCTCTAGCCCCCCGTTTTCCGGATCCGTGGAAATACCACGGTCTTTCACTACAAAATAATGTACACCTTCAAGAATTATACCTTCTTCAGGCTGTCTTTGCAAGGGTTTTGCACTTTTTTATTACAATTAATTGCGATTTTTGTAACAATTTTCACCCTGTTATGCTTTCCGCCGGAATGATCCGTCATCATTCCGGAATAAACATGGGTTTTTCCGGGTTCGTAACGTTGATGGTTCCTGAGGAATAACCCAGCTCGACCAGCTTGTCCTGAACCAGCAGCATGCTGCGCAGTTTGGCGTGGATATTGTTTCCGTCTCCCAGGGCCACGGTAAACCCGTTCCGGGTGGCAAGAAGGATGGAATTCGTGTTGCTGATATCCGCGTCAGCGATCTTGTCAATGCAGTTCAGCACCTTCATCTCCTGGAACAGCTCCCTGAAGATGCTTTTCTGCTGTTCGTTGCCCAGGTTGACATACTGCCCCACCATCGTATTGGACCGTACTTCAAGTCCTTTGACCTCCACCAGGTCGATCGGACGTTCATCCGGGTTTTCCGACTCATACAGGACCATCCGGTTTTTGTCCATCACATACATAATGCCGCAGTAGGTCAGCCAGCATCGCGGCTCCCTCTCGGCAACGGAAAGGATCACAGTGCCCGGCATTTCCCTGTCCATATAGACAAAAAGCAGTCTGTAGTCAGAAGTGATATGTTCTTCGACTTTTTTCTCATTCAGCATGAAGATGCTGTCACCCAGGTGAATGCCGCTGACCCGGATGATCTCCGCGGCCGGTATGCTTTTGTTGCCGATCACGCGGATTTCCTTCACGCTGAATACGGCAAACCGGAGCACCAGGATCACAGCAGTCAGGAAAACAGCGATAAGCAGAAGAACACGCAGCGGATGCGAGTTCTTTTTTCCTGTAACCTTGGTTTTTGTTCTGACAGGTTTAACCGCGGCTCCTGCCTGCGTGTTCTGCCGGTAGGATCCTGTGTCCTGGGGCCCCCGAACCGGAGAATTCCAGAAATCCCCGATGTGTTCATTTACGTTTTCCGACCGGATTGCCTTCAGTTCAGGAGCGTCTTCCGGTTCATCAAACGGATTGCTGTTCACAGGAGCAGGACCGAACCAGGTGTTCTTCTGCCAGTCCCGGACACCCTGATCACCGTTCGGGGCTGATCCCGTCCGTTCACCTGCGGTGTGCGGCCTGTAGCCGCCGTTCTGTCCGTCCACCGGTGTTCTTCCTCTCCCTTTCCGACCGGGGATCAATCAATCCCTGTCATGATTCATGAAAAGCTGAAATAAACAGACTTTGGTCTGTTTATTTCAGCTCCTTTACGATTTCCTTAAACACCCGACCGCGTTCTTCGTAGTCCTTAAACATGTCAAAACTTGCGCACGCGGGGCTCAGCAGAACGCACCAACCCTTATCCGCAAGAGCGCGTGCCTTTTCAACAGCGTCTTTCATCGTTGCGGCATCTGTCAGATTGTTAAAGCCAACCCGTTCCAGACTGTTGCGGATCAGTCCCGCCGTTTCTCCGATCAGGACCGCGTGACGGATCATGGGACTGTTGACGATCTCCCTGGACAGCGGATCAAAGGAAGTATGCTTGTCATACCCTCCCAGAATAATGACTGTCGGCTGGCTCATTGTCTGAACTGCCTTGATGGTGGAATCAACATTTGTTCCCTTGCTGTCATTTATGTATTCCACGCCGTCCAGTTCCCTCACGGTTTCAATCCGGTGTTCCACGCCGCGGAAAGTCTTCAGGCTGTGCCGGATTACCGGAACAGGTACGTTCATCGCCGCTGCTACACAGACCGCGCCCAGGGCATTCTCCAGGTTATGCTGACCCGGAATAAACACTTCATCCGTACCGCAGATCTTTTTTTCATTCCCGTCCATACGGATCATAATCTGACCGTCACGGACGAAAGCGCCTTCCTTCACTTCCTGTTTCCGGCTGAAGAAAAGCACCCGACTCTTTACCTGCTTGCTCAGGCCCTCCAGTCCCGGATCATCCGCGTTGAACACTGCGTAATCGGATGCGGTCTGGTTTTTGAACATCCGCATTTTCATAGCGGTATATACTTCCATGGTGCCGTGCCGGTTCAGATGATCCTCTGTAATATTGGTCAGCAGCGCCACATGTGGATGGAACGTATCCGCCGTCTCCATCTGGAATGAGGATACCTCACATACGATCATATCTTCCTTCCGGCTGACCAGCGAAGCAAGCGAGAAAGGATAGCCGATATTACCGACCACATGGGTCACTTTGCCGCTGTTGGCAAAAATCTCACCCAGCAGGGATACCGTTGTCGTCTTTCCGTTCGTACCGGTCACGGCAATCAGGGTGCCCCGGGACAGCTGCGCGGCAAGTTCAAGCTCACCGATCACATAGATTCCCATTTCTTTTGCCTTCACCACAAAAGGTGCAGTGTCCGGAATACCGGGAGAAATAACGAGGCAGTCTTTTCCCTCAAGCAGGTCCATGGCCGGGCAGCCGAAACAGCGTTCCAGCTGCAGCCCTTCCAGCGGCTTCAGCTGCTGACCGAGCTCTTCTTCTGTTTTTGAATCGTTGACGGTCACTTCTGCACCGGATGCGCGCAGAAGCTGCGCAGCTGCAACACCGCTGCGTGCCATACCGACCACCAATACTTTTTTCTTTTCGTAATTCATAATGATACTCCTCAGAACGCCTGGCAGACCGCAAGTACTGCAATCAGGCTCAGCACCAGCGTAATGCCTGTGTACATGCTCACAATCCGTGTTTCAGAATATCCTTTTTTCTCAAAATGATGATGAATCGGGCTCATCAGGAAAATACGCTTCCCGTGAGTCAGTTTGTAATAATAGCGCTGCATAATCACGCTCACACTGCTCATGATGGGGCAGAAGCAGATCAGCACCAGCAGCAGGGGCTGACGAAGCAGCATTGCGATGGACACCATACCGCCGCCAAGCAGCATGCTGCCCGTATCACCCATGAAAGTCCTTGCGGGATAGCGATTATAACGCAGGAATCCCAGGCAGGCACCCGCCATGCTCATGGCAAACACTCCGATGGTTGCCGCGCCGTTGGCGTCTCCTTTTCCTGTCAGCCTTGCAGCCAGGATCAGGATTGCACAGATAACACCCCATGCGGAGGATCCCGCAGCTGTCACAGATCCGAGCAGGCCGTCCAGGCCGTCCTGGAGATTGCTGCTGTTCACGATAAAGATCACAAGCAGCGTCATCAGTGGAATATAGAAAATACCCAGGTTCCATTCCGTCCCGATAAAAGGAATAATAATCGAGCTGCCAACCTTGGGCGAGACAAAACAATATACACTGAACACCAGGGAAACAATCACCTGTCCGGCAATCTTCTGCCAGGGGTTCAGTCCGTCATGGCGTTTCTTTACGGCCTTGATATAATCATCCGCAAAACCCACACCCATACTCAGGAAAGAAACAGCCAGCAGCGGGAAAACAAAATCCCACTTTCCTTCCCATTCTGCGGGATGGAAAACCAGAGAACCCAGCAGAATACCGGCCGCCATCATCAGACCGCCCATTACAGGTGTTCCCTGCTTCTGCTGGTGGCTGGGGCCCAGTTCATAAATTGTCTGGCCGAAATGCAGTTTCTTCAGATATCGGATCAGTCCCGGTCCGATCAGGAGTGCCGCAGCCAGTGCAATCAGGGCGGCTCCGATCATTCTGTAATACATACCTTAATCCTGCTCCTTCTGCATTTCAAGCAGCAGATCGCTGACGATCACCTTTTCGTCAAACGGCCGCTTGATTCCCATGATCTCCTGATAGGTCTCATGGCCTTTACCCGCGAGCACGATTACGTCTCCCTCTTCTGCCATACGCAGTGCGTGCCTGATCGCCTCGCGGCGGTTTTCGATCACTTCATATGGTTTTCCTGTAGGTTTGATTCCCTTTTCTATGGCTGCAAGGATAACCATCGGGTTTTCAGTCCGGGGATTATCGGAAGTCAGAATACAGTAATCCGCCAGCCGTCCGCCGATCTCACCCATCATGGGGCGTTTGCCCTTATCTCTGTCGCCGCCGCAGCCAAACAATGCAATCACACGGTTCCGCGCAAACTGGCGGACAGTCTTCAGGATATTTTCCAGCGCATCCGGAGAATGGCTGTAGTCCAGGATCACTTTGTAGGGTGTATCTGTCTGCAGCACTTCAATCCGTCCGGGCACGCGTGTTACCGCTTCCAGGCCCGCCTTGATCTTTTCGGGCGCGATTCCCATAATCAGCGCACAGCTGGTGGCAGCCAGCGCGTTGTAAACATTGAACATACCGGTCATCCGCATCCGGATGGCAATCTGGTTCATTCCGTGGAGCTGTACGTTGAATTTGGCCCCTTCTTCGGTAATTTCGATGTCGCGGGCGAAAACGTCGGCATCCACGCAGATTCCATACGTGATAAAGGGGCAGCAGATACCATCCTTCAGCTTTGCAGACGTCTCGTCATCCGCGTTCATGGCGGCATTCTTAACCATTCCGCTGGTAAAGAACTGCTTCTTGGTTTCAAAATACCGCTCCATGGTATAGAAGTAGTCCAGATGATCCTGGCTCAGGTTTGTGTAGCAGCCCACCTCAAAAGTCATGCCGTCAAGACGGTTCATATCAATTGCGTGCGCAGATACTTCCATGCACACAACCTTCACACCTTCATCCGCCATCATCCGCAGCATCTTCTGCAGCTCAATGGGATCGGGGGTGGTCAGTTTACTGTCCAGATGCTGTTCTTCAACCACAGTGCCGGTGGATCCGATAATGCCGCACTTCAGGCCCGCTTTTTCGCAGATACTCTGCAGCAGGTATGTGGTCGTGGTTTTTCCTTTTGTGCCCGTGATGCCGATCATGCGCATCTGCCGGGACGGATGTCCGTAAAAAGCCTCTGCAATACGAGCCATCGCGGCACGGCCGTTATTTACCAGAACCTGCGGAACATCCATTTCCACAAAATGTTCAACAATCAGAGCAACGCAGCCGTTTTCCACCGCTTCCCATGCGTAATCATGAGCGTCAAAGCGTGCGCCGACGATACAGAAAAACAGTCCCGCATCCGTCTTGTCCCTGCTGGAAGAGGTCAGTTCCCGTATTTCCGTATTCATATTGCCGCGGGTTTCTTCCACATAAGGAAGCTCCGTCAGTAATTCCCACAGTTTCATGTTTGTCCACCTTTCATTTCCGGCCGGTTCAGCCTGCTATTAGATTACCACAAAACCGCTTTCTTTTCCACTCGGCGGAAATGCGAAATGGGAGACCGAATGGTTCAGTCTCCCGCATAGGCAGTCGTTCTGATCTGCAGCTGGGCATTTTCCGCTGCCTGCGCTGCCGACGAAAGAGTCATCTGCGCATTGACCGGCGCCGTCAGGCGAATGGTTTTTGCGCCTTTGGAGGATATCAGGTTCAGTTTGACAGCTTCAGAGCATACGCTTGCAGTGTTGCTGCTTTGTTCGATTTGTGCCCTGATCCGTTCATTGTCAGCGGTCAGGCTTTCAATATTGGCATTCAGCTTGTCGATATTATGTCCGGTTGATCCGATTGCCGCTGCATCGGCCAGCAGGAAAGCGATCAGCAGTACTCCCGCGACAATCAGTACAGCCAGGGCAGCGTCCCACCGGACACCTTCAGAGGAGAGTACGCGTCTCATCGGCTTCGTATCCTCGATCACCGGCTTTCTTGTTTCGCAGACGGCAATGCCGCCTGTCCAGTCCTGATTCTGATGGAATGACGGGAGGGAGGCAGAACAAGTCATTCTGGACCGGTGTATGTCTGCCTGCTGCTGACGGAAGTCCTCTTTACGGAACCGCTTCTCCTGCCAGTTGATCATACCGTCCTGCAGCCTGTTTCTGATCCTGGCAGTCATTTCAGTCATCCATACTCACCTCTTTCATTCTTTCTGTGCTTCCAGCCCCGCAATCATATCCAGGAGCTGGGGCAATTCATCCTTAAACTTATTCCAGGCGTCTCCGCTGGCCGTGAGTGCGGCTACGCGCACATGATCGTTTGCTCCGGTTATTTCCATATCCCGTTCTTCGCGAAGGATTTTCTGCCGGATATTGGCCGGCAGGAGCACTCTTCCCTGCGCGTCACAGGTCTGTTCGTCATAGCTCAGTGCGTAAAACTGTTCAAGGTACCGGTTCAGTGCCGGGTTCAGTTTGCCCAGTCTTTCATAGGTTTCATTCCGCTCTTCCCACTTCTCTGTCGGATAAATCGCAACAGATTCAAAATCGAAGGAAGGAGCAATGCAGAATGTGTCGCCCAGTTTCTCCCGGAATCCCTGGGGAATCACCAGACGTCCTTTGCTGTCCAGGCTGTGGTTGAAAGAGCCGATAAACCGCTTAACCCTGTTTTTCTCTTTCTTTTCAAGGGTTCCAGCGTTTTCTTCAGGATTTACAACATTGGTATCATCCACTACGCTTTCCCCCTCTCTACCACTTTTATGTTCGATTTTGGGATTGTCCTCCCTTTTTCCCCACAAATTTAACACAAGTTGAAATTATCCGCAACCCCTGAACGAATTGTTTTTGTTCTTTAATTGTATGTTTTTGTAATTTATTTGTAATATTTTTGTAATATTTCAAAAATGATTGTGCCCGTTGTTTTTCATTCTCTCAATATTTGGTATAAAAAAACGACCGGGCTCCATTTTTGAGCCCGATCCGTGAAAAAATATGTATGAAAAAATTAATATTTTTCAGAGAAATATCTCTTTGGGACTGAATCCGATACTGTCACAGGATACCAGATGATAGGCAATCCCATTGTGCACGCCGGTAAATCCGATCTGGATCCCTGCCCCGTGCAGATGCCCGTATACCACGGTATTTACATGGTATTCTTCCAGGATTTCCGTAAATAGAGTATCTGTTTCCGCAGCAAGAAGCGGCGGATAATGCATCATAACGATCAGCGGTTTTCCTGCAGCCAGTCCTGCCGCTGTGTCCAATGCAAGGCGAAGTCTTTCCGCTTCCCTCCTGAAGATTTTCTCATTCTGCGGATCCAGCGGAGTCTCTCCGGTGGGAATCAGCCATCCCCGTGTACCGCAGACTGCCGCCTCTCCCAGATCAGCCGCGCTGTGCTGCAGTGCGGTCATGGAAGGGGGCAGAATGGATCGTACCCGGCTGATGGAATTCCACCAGTAATCATGATTCCCTTTACAAAGGATTTTTCGTCCCGGCAGCCTGCCGATTTCCTCCAGATCTTCTTTGGCGTCCTCCAGCTGCATAGCCCAGCTGATATCTCCCGGAATCAGGACCGTATCTTCGTCCCCGACAAGCCGCAGCCAGTTATCCCGGATGCGTAAAAAATGCCTGTCCCACTGGGGACCGAACACGTCCATGGGTTTATCGTCTCCCCCGGGCAGGTGCAGGTCTCCAATAGCGAACAGGCGCATGTTTTCTCCTTTATGGGTGTTTCGGAAGTTCAGGCGTCAGATTTCCTCATCCTCTGCGTCTTCGTCAGCATCCTTTTCTTCATCTTCCCGGACATCCTCCAGGCTAAGCTCCTGGCCGAGTTCGCCGAATTCTCCCGCGTCGTCCTCTTCCACATCCGGAATAATCTCATCCATGCCGCTCACCGCGTCCATGTCGCCGATCGTGGAAGTATCCACATTCTCAGTCTCCGTGCCGTTATCGGTATCATCCGCACTGTTGCTCTTGTTCATCTCCCGCAGGCAGAACAGGCATACGTCCTTGCCGGGAAGAGCCGGTTCCTCATTGCAGATGCTACACAGCTCGATCTCCTCAGAGCGGGATTCCCCTTTCATCTCCTGCAGGCAGATCTTACAGTACTTCTCATCCTCCCGGATGTAGTTCAGGTCGCAGCGCGGGCACTTGACCAGATTCATTGACATTTCCTCCTCAAAACGTGTCGATTCAGTATCGAATCTCCACATTCTTGTTCGTTAGATACACTTTCTGTGCTTCAAATGTCACTTGCGCAGTAAAAACAGAGGATAAAACTAAGCGTTTCTCCACTTAATGCCTTTCTCCTCCACTTTTCTGCCGAAAGCACCTCGTGATCTACGGTCATGGATTATACTATGCATATGCATCATATGCAATAGGAAAAGAATACTTTTGGCAAAATAAGTAAAACTTATTGTTCCTCAGGATGCAGAATTCCGTCTATCAGCTTCAGCAGATCATCCCTGCCTGTACCGTCTTCACCGCTGAAACAGATGATTTCCCAGGGCTGCACGCTCAATGCCCGGCAAATCGGCGCCAGGTATTTGCTCCGTGCTCCGCGGCTGATCTTGTCCGCTTTGGTCGCAATCACGGAAAACGGGATGTCCATTTCCCGCAGAAAACGGTTCATCTGCTTATCGTCTTCGGTGGGTTCATGGCGGATATCCACCAGGCACAGCACGTGAAGCAGTTCGTCAGACTTTTCAAAATAATCCTGCATCATCTGTCCCCAGCGCTGCTTTTCCTTCTTGTCCACCTTGGCAAAGCCATAGCCGGGCAGATCGATCAGATGGAATTCCTCGTTCAGCAGAAACACATTCAGCAACCTGGTTTTGCCGGGCGTCGAGCTGGTACGCGCCAGTTTGTTCCGCCGGCAAAGCCGGTTGATCAGCGTGCTCTTTCCTACATTGCTCTTGCCTGCCACCGCAATCTGGGGCAGTCCTCTTCCTGTAAAAGGACCGTAATCCGCCATGGAAGTCACAAACTCCGCGCTCTTGATCTCCATGCTCATCCAAATACAGCCCCCTTTAGCAATTCATAATTATATAATTGCAGTTTTCAGTACTTCCTTTACGTCGCTGACCTTGACAACCTTAAACTGTTCAAGCACATGTTCCGGAATCTTCTCCAGGTCTTTCTGGTTTTCTTCAGGGATCACCAGCGTCCGGATGCCGGCCCGGTATGCCGCCATGGTTTTTTCTTTCAGTCCGCCGATCGGAAGCACGCGCCCCCGGAGCGTCACTTCCCCTGTCATCGCCACGTCCTGCCGGACAGGTTTGCCGGTCAATGCGCTCACCAGTGCAGTAGTCATCGTCACGCCGGCAGAAGGACCGTCCTTCGGAACCGCACCTTCGGGAACGTGAATGTGGATATCCATGCTCTGATAGAAATCCTTCTGCAGTCCAAGTTCTTCACTGTGGGCACGAACCCAGGTAAAGGCGGCTTCTGCGGATTCCTTCATAACATCACCCAGCTGTCCGGTCAGCTTCAGGCTGCCTTTGCCGCTCATGGTGGTGCATTCAACTTCCAGCATTTCACCGCCCACGCTGGTATAAGCCAGTCCGTTGACCACGCCCACACGGGGCTCCTTCTCCGGTGGCTCGCGCAGATACCGCGGTGCGCCGAGCATTTCCCTCAGTGCCTTTTGGGTAATGGTCATGGAATGTTTCCCCTGATCAAGCATCCGCACCGCCGCCTTTCGGCAAAGCTTGGCCGCGGTTCTCTCCAGGGTCCGGACGCCGGCTTCACGGGTATAATCCTCTATCATCGCTTTCAGGATTTTGTCATCCGCCTTCAGCGCGTTCGGCTTCATACCGTGTTCCCTGATCTGTTTGGGCAGCAGATGCCGCTTCAGGATCTGAAGCTTCTCTTCCTCCGTATAGCTGGAAACCTCAATCAGCTCCATACGGTCAAGCAGCGGAGCGGGAATTGTTTCCATTGTATTGGCAGTGGTGATAAACATCACCTTGCTCAGATCAAAAGGAAGCTCCATATAATGGTCCCGGAAAGCATTGTTCTGCTCGGAATCCAGTACTTCCAGCATGGCGGAAGCCGGGTCGCCCCGGAAATCTCCGCTCATCTTGTCAATTTCATCAAACAGAAACACCGGGTTGCAGGTTCCTGCCTGCTTCATACCCGCTATAATGCGGCCGGGAATGGAACCGATATAGGTACGGCGGTGACCGCGGATTTCCGCTTCGTCCCGCACGCCGCCCAGGCTGACCTGAACAAATTTCCGGCCCACCGCCTCGGCGATCGCTTTCACGATACTGGTTTTACCCACACCGGGAGGTCCGACAAAGCAGAGGATCGGTCCTTTCATATCCTTTTTCAGCTGAAGGACCGCCAGATATTCAATAATCCGTTCCTTTACATCTTCCAGGCCGTAATGATCCCGGTTCAGGATCTCCCTGGCACGGTTCAGGTCCAGGTTGTCCTCTGTTTCCTTGCCCCAGGGCAGGTCCAGGATCCATTCAATATAGGTCTGGCTGACGGAGCTTTCCGGACTGCCCGGCGCCATGCGGGAAAGCCGGTCCAGTTCCTTTTCGCACTTACTCCGCGCTTCCTCGTTGAGGGGCGTTTCGGCCATACGTTTCCGCAGGTCGGCGGTATCTGTTTCATCTCCGTCGCCCAGTTCAGTCTGGATCGCCTTGATCTGTTCCCGGAGATAATAATCCTTCTGGTTCTTCTCCACCTGTTTCCGGATCCGGGCCTGAATCTGTTTTTCCGTATCCGCCATATCGGTCTCACGCATCAGAATCGCGCAGACCTTCTCCAGGCGCGAAACAGGATTCAGTTCATCCAGGATATCCTGGCGTTCTTCTCTTTTGGTCAGCACATTGGCCGCCAGCAGGTCAGCGGCTTCACCGGGCTTTTCAATCGCGTGGATTGTTTCCACTGTATCCTGACTGACGCGCTGGGAAGTCCGGGCATATTCCTCAAACAGATCCTGTGCAGTGCGAAGAAGCGCCTTCGCTTCCGCGGAGCGGACCGCCCGGTCCTCGCAGACTTTGATTGCAGCCTTCATGCAGGGCTCATCACCCAGTTTTTCCTGGATCACGCCGCGGCTGGAGCCTTCCACAAGAACACGGATATTTTCTCCCGGCAGGTTCATCACCTGTTTGATTTCTGCAATGGTTCCGACCTTGCACAGGTCCTTCCATGTGGGATCTTCCGTATCGTCACTTTTCTGGCTGATCAGGAAAACCCTCTGTTTTTCCATCATTCCCTGTTCCAGTGCGGCCAGGGACTTTTTTCTGCCCACGTCAAAATGAAGGACCATGTTCGGAAAGAGCATCAGTCCTCTCAGGGGCAGTACAGGCAATTCGATTGTCTGGTTTTTTCTCATGATATCCTCTTTATTATGAACGGCTCACCGTTTCCCGGACGAACTGTCTGTCCGCGACGGGAAACGGTGGCGTCAGCGTTTGATTCAGGAAGCGTCCGTCTCATCCGCTTTTTTCTCCGCGCGCCGGGCTGTTCTTTTGCCCACGCCGGTGATCAGTGTCGGCTTTCCGCCTTTGATTGCTTCCTTTGTAATAATGCATTCGTTGACATCCGGCAGGCCCGGAAGTTCGAACATGGTATCCAGCATGGCGTTTTCAATGATGGCGCGCAGTCCGCGGGCTCCGCACTTGCGTTCAATCGCCTGGCGGGCTATTTCACGGATAGCGTCATTTTCAAAGACCAGCCGGATGTTGTCCATATCCAGCAGGGTCTCATACTGCTTGCACAGTGCGTTCTTCGGCTCTGTCAGGATCCGGATCAGGGCGTCCTCGTCCAGGGCGTCCAGGGTAACCAGAATCGGCAGACGACCGACAAATTCAGGAATCAGGCCGTATTTGGTCAGATCCTCCGGCTGTACGTCCTTCAGTGCGTCGGTCCGCGCAGGATCGCGCTGGCTCTGGATTTCTGCTCCGAAGCCAAGCGTCTTTTTACCGATGCGGTTTTCGATGATCGGCACCAGTCCGTCAAAGGCACCGCCGCAGATAAACAGGATGTTGGTTGTATCAATCCTGATCATCTCCTGGTGCGGATGCTTCCGTCCGCCCTGGGGCGGCACTGCGGCTTCCGTACCTTCCAGGATCTTCAGCAGTGCCTGCTGCACGCCTTCACCGCTGACATCCCGGGTAATGGACATGTTTTCGCCTTTCCGGGCGATCTTGTCAATTTCGTCAATATAAACAATACCGCGCTGGGCCTTTTCAATATCCCAGTCCGCAGCCTGAATCAAGCGAAGCAGGATGGTCTCCACGTCATCGCCCACATAACCGGCTTCCGTTACGCTGGTTGCGTCCGCGATGGCAAAGGGTACCTCCAGGATCCTGGCCAGCGTCTGGGCCAGATAGGTCTTGCCGCTTCCGGTAGGACCAAGCAGCAGGATATTGCTTTTCTGGAGTTCCACATCGTCCCGCGTCTGTTTCCGGTTGATGCGCTTGTAATGATTGTACACCGCCACGCTCAGGGCGCGCTTGGCCCGTTCCTGTCCAATGACATATTCGTCCAGGATTTTTTTCATCTCCGCGGGAGAAGGAAGTTTCACCGGACCGTATGATTCGCGGGAAGCGTCCTCAAACAGGAGATCTTCTTCTCCCAGAATCTCGTTGCACAGGGCTATGCATTCATCGCAGATATAAACGTTCGGACCGGCCACCAGCCGTTTTACCATGCGTTGTTCCTTCCCGCAGAAGGAGCAGCGGGGTGTCTGTCTGTTCATATTGTTTGCCATGCTTCAACCTCACTTTTTCTGCTTGTCCCGCGGCTGATAGATTTCATCAATAATATGATAATCCAGCGCTTCTTCCGCGCTCATGAAA
>JAEEGK010024326.1_pt1 | contig 12567 bp, 9 predicted proteins | sample 8958771 | NCBI WGS metagenome assembly JAEEGK01 (sample SAMN16246547, study PRJNA631951) | gut metagenome | biome: gut microbiome; feature: rumen; material: SC-attached | host: Bos | place: Iran: Karaj | collected 2018-10 | reverse complement strand
GCTTTACAGGCTTGCGCTGCGGCTATACTGTTGTTCCTCATGACCTTGTTTTTGAAGGCACTGAGCTTAATAAATTATGGTTCCGCCGTCAGTCAACAAAGTTTAATGGTGTTTCTTACATTACACAAAAGGCTGCCGAAGCTGTTTATTCTGCCGAAGGTCAAAAACAGATCCAGGAAAATCTTCAGTTCTACCGCGAAAATGCCAGAATAATTTTGGAAGGTGTAACTGCTGCAGGTTTTAAGGCCTTTGGGGGTGAGTATTCTCCATACGTCTGGCTGCAGATTCCAGAAGGCTTTACAAGCTGGAGCTTCTTTGATGAGCTTTTGGAAAAATGCAATGTAGTAGGAACTCCAGGCAGTGGTTTTGGCAAAATGGGCGAAGGTTATCTTAGATTAACTGGCTTTGGCAGTAGAGAACGTACTATAGAAGCAGTAGAAAGAATCAAAAAAATCCTGAAAAAATAAAAAAAATTAAAAAAATGTGTTGACATTTTTTTTAAGATTCTGTATAAACTAAAACATCTAAGGCAAAGAGGTCGTAGGAATAATCCTTCGACCTCTTTTTCGTTTAGGCAATGAAGCCGCGTTTCCATGTGAATACGCGGCTCAAATTTTTTAAGGGCAATGAGGTCTGTGTTTTGTGTTTGTGCACAATACAAAATCAGATTTCATTGCCATTTTTTTTACTCAGGAGGTGTTATATGAGTGAAGTTTGGAGCGTATGGTTCCTTATTGGTGCTGCACTTGTATTTTTTATGCAGTGCGGATTTGCGATGGTTGAAACAGGATTTACAAGGGCAAAAAATGCCGGAAATATCATAATGAAAAACTTAATGGATTTTTGTATTGGTACTCCGATGTTTATGCTTTTGGGATTTGGCTTGATGATGAGCGAAAACTATTTCTTTGGTTTTATTGGTAAGCCAAACCTGCAGCTGTTTACTAACTTTGCTGAACTTGACTGGTCAAGCTTTGTATTCAACTTAGTATTCTGTGCTACTGCTGCAACAATCGTTTCTGGTTCTATGGCAGAACGTACAAAGTTCAGCGCATACTGTATTTATTCTGCTGTAATTTCTGCAGTAGTTTATCCGATCGAAGCCGGATGGGTTTGGAACAGCCAGGGCTGGTTGGTACAGCTTGGATTTGTTGACTTTGCCGGTGGTGCTGCAATTCACTCAGTAGGAGGGACCGCCGCATTGATTGGTGCAATCTTCCTTGGCCCTCGTATCGGTAAGTATGACCGCGATGCAAACGGAAAGGTAACAAAGGTTCATGCTATTCCAGGTCACTCTCTTACACTTGGTGCTCTTGGTACTTTCATCCTCTGGTTTGGATGGTACGGCTTCAACGGTGCTGCCTGTACACAGTTGCTTGGAGTAGGTGGTCTTGCTGCAGTATTTACAACAACAACAATTGCTCCTGCAGTTGCCTGTGTTACAACAATGATCTTTACCTGGATTAAGAACGGCAAGCCTGATGTTTCCATGACACTCAACGCTTCGCTTGCAGGTCTTGTTGCAATTACTCCAACCTGTGCTACTGTAGACGCACTTGGTGCAAGTATAATCGGTATTGTTGCCGGTATTATAGTTGTACTTGTTGTAGAGTTCCTTGACCTTAAGCTCCACATTGATGACCCGGTTGGTGCCGTAGCAGTTCACCTTGCCAACGGTATCTGGGGTACTTTGAGTGATGGTTTGTTCAACGTAGACAACGGTTTATTCTACGGTGGCGGTGTAAAGCACCTTGGAGTACAGTGTCTTGGTGAGTTTACAATTGTTGCATGGACAACAGTTTGTATGATTATTACCTTTGCTTTGATTAAGAAGCTGCATGGTCTGCGTGCCAGCCGCGAAGAAGAAATTGTCGGACTTGATAAGCTTGAACACGGAATTGATTCAAGTTACGCAGGCTTTATTATGGCTCCACAGGTGCTTGGCGGAGAAGCTGCTGCAGCCGAAGGCTCTGTTCCTGTAGAAAAGGCAGTGCCTGTAACCCGCGCAACACAGCGTCCTGATGCAAAGTTCCACATGGTTACAATCGTTACACGCCAGAGCAAGTTCGACGAGCTTAAGGCTGCAATGAACGACATCAACGTAACCGGTATGACTGTAACAAATGTTTTGGGTTGCGGTCAGCAGCATGGAAACGTTCAGAAGTATCGTGGTGTAGAAATGGATATGACACTCCTGCCAAAGATTAAGGTAGACATTGTAGTAAGCGAGGTTCCTGTAGACCTTGTTATTACGGCCGCCAAGGAAGTTCTTTACACAGGAAACATCGGAGACGGAAAGATTTTTGTATACGATGTTCAGAATGTTGTTAAGGTTCGTACCGGCGAAGAAGGCTACGAAGCTTTACAGGATTAATTAAAAAGCACCTGCGGAACGTTTTTAAGCGGGTGCGTATAAATTGTCGTAGAGGCAGAAAATGCAGCGGAAAGAAGTTCGGGTGTAAAAATCTGGTCTGTCTTTCCCTGTATTAAGCTGCCTTTTGAAATTAAAAGGTAATCTTGTGCAAAAAGAGCAGCAAGATTAATATCGTGAATAGAAAATAAAATTGTTTTTCCAAGCTTTTGAATCTGTTCAAGAAACTGAAGCTGGAATGGAAGATCTAATTTTTCTGCAGGTTCATCAAAAAGCATAAGAGGAGTTTTCTGAACAAAGCATCTTGCAAGCCTGCACTTTTGAAATTCCCCACCCGAAATATTAAAGATTTTTTTATCTGCAAAATCACTGATTCCAATTTTTTCAAGTGCTTCATCAACAGCCTTCCGGCATTCAGCTTCGGGCATTCTTCCATAAGAATAAAGTCCGGTTTCTACAAACTGGCGAACGCTAAGGTTCCAGGCAGGGGCTTCGCTTTGTAATAAAAGAGAAACCTTTTGCGCAAGAAGATTTCGTTTTTCCTTAAAAACACTTTTTCCGTCAATTAAAATGTCGCCGGTATACTTAAGGCCTGTTGGAATGATGCCTGTCATTAAAGAAAGAAGGGTGCTTTTGCCTGAACCGTTTTTTCCGCATAGGGCTGTAAAGCTGCTGTCGGCAAGAGAAAAATTCAAATCAGAAAAAACTGGAATTCCGTCGTAGGCGGCACTAAGATTTTTTACTTCAATCATACCCGGGTAGTGCCTCCGCTCATTTTAATAAGAACAACTATAAAACATGGAACTCCAACCAGCGAGGTTATAATTCCGACCGGCAGTTCAGATGGAGCAACAACCGTGCGGGCAAGAGTGTCGGCAAGCAGCATCAAAAGCGCGCCATAAATCATACTTTCAAAAATAAGCGTTTTATGTAACGGACCATAAAGCTTTCGAACAATATGTGGCGCAATCAATCCCACAAAAGAAATAATTCCACCCGAGCAGACCGCACAACTTGTAGCAAGCGAACCAGCAAGCAAAACATAATTTCTAAGGAATTTATAATTTAATCCAAAGGTCTGCGCCGATTCTTCTCCGCAAACCAGAACATCAAGATGGCGCGAAGCAAATTCCAAAAGGACCAGCGAGATTAACGACGGAATAATAAATACATTAAATTCCTTCCAGCCTTTTGCATTAAAGCTTCCTGTTGTCCATACATAAAAAGAATGCAAATCACTTTCATGAGTCAAAAGAATGATAGATGCAATTGCCGAAAAAAAGGTTCCTATTGCAGTGCCCGAAAGCAAAAGAGTAACGCTGGAATTTCCACGAAAAACTTTTGAAAATAAAAAAACACAGAAGGCCGAAAGCAAGGCTCCTGCAAAAGCAAAAATTGTTGTTGGGCTTAAAAAAGAAATTGCAGCCAGAGGAAGCAACCCGGACAAAACAGCGCCAAAAGTTGCACCAGAGCAAACGCCCATAATTCCCGGGTCTGCAAGCGGATTTCGGAAGAATCCCTGAAACACAGCACCTGTTCCGCCAAGAAGAGCGCCGCAAACAATACTTAAAAGAATTCGCGGAAGACGGATTTTTGTAATTACAATATAATCCGTCCTGGAACAGGTTTTTTGAAGAACAGCTAATGGAGAAATAAATTTAGTTCCAATGCAAAGCGCAATAAAACTTATCACAACAAGCACAACAACAGGTGCTGTCTTGAGTAAAAGAGAATTGAGCTTTGCGGAACCTTTTATTTCCATATAATGTTAGCAAGTTTTTCTACAGCTTCTACACAGCGTGGAGTTGAGCGTACAAAACGGTCATCATCACCCATGTAATAAACACCGCCCTTAGGATTAAAGATATCGCTTGGTTCTCCGCCGCCCATTCCATCTCCAGAATAGAAAATAAAATCAGGGTCGGCATAAAGAACAGCTTCTTCACTAATCATAGGATAAGCGTTTTCTTCTTCGCCAAAAATATTTATTCCACCGGCAAGAGTGATAATATCATTCATAAAAGAATTTTTTCCGCAGCTCATCATAGGGTCATGCCATACTTCCCAGTAAACCTTTGGAGCCGGTTTGTTTTTCATTTTGTTTTTAATAAGCTTTGCGGTTGAAGCAAGAGTTGCATCCATTTCTTTTACAACCTTTTTTGCTTCCTTATCGTGACCTGTAAGCTTACCAATGTCTAAAACTTCCTGCTTAACGGCATCAATAGAAACTGCGTTAGAAACATAAACAGTAATTCCTGCATCCTTAAGCGGCTGAACCAGATGGTCATGCATTCCTGCAAAAAGATAAACCAGAGTTGGTTCAAAAGAAATAATTGATTCAAGACTGATTGTGTTGCCTGCAAAACCGCCAACAGAAGGGTAGTTTGCTGCTTCCGGCGGGTAGTCACAAAGGTCAGTTCTTGCAACAAGCTGATCCTGTGCACCAATTGCAAAAACAATTTCGGTGGCTACCGGGCCAAGAGTAACAATTCTTACGTCCGAAGAAGAATTCTTAGACTTTGAGTTTTTTCCGGCTGCAAAGCTAAGACCAGTAAACAAAATAAATGCAGATAATAAAATAAAAAGTTTTTTAATGGTTTTCATATCATAAATATAAACAAATGTGTTTTTTATTGCAACAAAGCATTGAATGCTTTATATTTTAAAATTGATGAATTTCCAACACAGATTAAGTTCACAAGAAGTTGAACCTGATTTTAAAGAAGTATTCAGATACGCAGGCTTTGCAAAAACTAAGCTTACAGATATTACCGACAGTCAGCTTAAGGAACTTGCTGAACAGGCAGTTAATGAGATTTCCAAAAACATGAACTGCCGCTCTGTTTATACACGTTTTTCTCTTGAGTTTTTGGGCGAGGATACAATCCGTTTTGCAGAAAAAGAAATTAAAAGCCGTGACTTAATGCGAAATCTTCATGACTGCCATTCCGTTTATATTTTTGCTGCAACGCTTGGACCTGCTGTAGACAAGGCAATTCAGAGGGAAACAAGATTAAATCCGGCAAAGGCTGTTATGATGCAGGCCGCCGGTGCAATGTTTATAGAACAGTATTGTGAAAAGCTGATTGAGTTTTTGACAAAAGAAGAAGCTGCTCAGAATAATCAGCTTAAGCCACGTTACAGTCCGGGGTTTGGCGATGTTCCGCTTGAAGTTCAAAAAATGTTTTTTGAGCTTTTAGATTGTACAAAAAATCTTGCGCTCACGCTGAATGATTCGCTCATAATGTCTCCCGAAAAATCTGTGACTGCATTTGTTGGAATTTGTAATAAGAATAAATAATATACAGGTGAAAAAATGAAGAGTGTTAGAGATTATCTTGGAAAAGAGATTTTGTTTTTTGATGGAGGAACCGGTTCTGTTTTACAGGCACAGGGCTTAAAGCCAGGTGAACTTCCCGAAAACTGGAATATTGAACAGCCGCAAAAAATTGTTCAGCTTGGATACGGCTATTATCTTTCGGGTTCAAATATCATAAATACAAACACCTTTGGCGCTTTTGAAACAAAATTCACCGGTAAAGACGGAAAGTATTCTTTGGAAAAAGTTATTGATGCCGCCTTTGAAAATGCACGTGAAGCCAGACGGCTTATTCAGGAAAAAGACAATGAGGACAAATCTAAAAAACCGGAGCCTCGTTTTATTGCTTTTGATATTGGTTCCTGCGGCAAGCTTTTAAAACCTCTTGGTGACCTTGAGTTTGAAGACGCAGTAAAGCTTTTTAAAACCACCTTTAAGTTTGGAATTAAAAATGATCCGGATCTTATTCTCATAGAAACCATGAATGATTTATATGAGGCAAAGGCTGCAATTATTGCCGCAAAAGAAATTCTGGAAGAAACAAAAAAAGATATTCCGATTGTGGCTTCCATGGTTTATGACGACGGACAGAAAACCCTAACCGGAAGCTCTCCAGAAATTTGTGCAGCTGTATTAGAAAGTCTTGGGGTTGCAGCTCTTGGTTTAAACTGCAGCCTTGGCCCACAGCAGATGAAGCCTATTGTTAAGCGGCTTTTGGAATCAACATCGCTGCCAATTCTTGTAAAACCAAATGCAGGCCTTCCAAAAAGCGAAAACGGAAAAACTGTTTATGACGTTGGGGCCCAGGAATTTTCTGATATTGTAAGCGGTTTTTGTAAAGAAGGTGCTATGATTGCCGGAGGCTGCTGTGGAACAACTCCAGTCTTTATAAAGCAGCTTGTAGAAAAAACCAGAAAGCTTATTCAGCAGTCCGGGGGCGGAATTCTTTGTGAGCGGGAACCGGTTAAAAAATCTGTAATCACCTCGGGAACAAAAATTGTTGAATTTGGAAAAGCTCCTGTTCTTATTGGAGAGCGCATAAATCCAACCGGGAAAAAGAAGCTCAAGCAGGCGCTCAAAGATAATGACATTGCCTATATTTTGAATGAAGGCCTTACTCAGGAAGAAAAGGGTGCGCAGGTACTGGACGTAAATGTTGGACTTCCCGAAATTGATGAATGCAGCATGATGCAGACTGTCATTAAGGAACTTCAGGCGGTAACGGATTTACCGCTCCAGATTGATACTTCGGATCCGGTTACAATGGAAAAAGCCCTTCGCCTTTATAACGGAAAGCCGCTCATTAATTCTGTAAACGGAAAGCAGGAAGTAATGAAACAGGTATTCCCTCTTGTAAAAAAATACGGCGGTATGGTTGTTGCTCTTGCTCTTGATGAAGATGGAATTCCGGAAACTGCAGAAGAAAGAATTAAGGTTGTAGAAAAACTTTATAACACAGCTGCCGAGTATGGAATTGATCAGAAGGATGTAATTATAGATCCGCTTGCAATGACGGTTAGTGCAAATGATCAGGCTGCGGTTGCAACGCTTGCAACTGTAAAATATGTAAAAGAAGTTCGCCACGGATTAACTTTGTTAGGAGTGTCTAACGTTTCGTTTGGGCTTCCACTTCGTGAACATATAACTTCAATTTTCTTTACAATGGCAATGCAGAATGGTTTGAGCGCTGCAATTATGAATCCAAATGCAATTGAGATGATGAAAGCCTGGACTTGTTTTAAAACTCTTTCAGGGCTTGATGCTCAGTGTCTTGGCTATATTGATTTTGCCGGAAAGTATGAACAGATTGCTGCTGCAAGTACGGTTGCAGCTACAGGTGGCCCTTCGACAGGCTCAGGGATCACTTCACCGTCTGCGGTTCCTGAGCTTGTCGAAGGGACGTTAACTAAATCAATCTACAAGGGCCTCAAAGAAAACGCAAAAACCGAAACTCTGCGGCTGCTTACAGGCTCCGACGGCTCTGAACCAATGAGTGCAATGGACGTAATAAACACAAAAATCATTCCGGCTCTTGATTTAATTGGAAAGGATTTTGAACAGAAAAAAGCATACCTCCCGCAGCTTTTGATGGCAGCAGATGCCGCCAAAGAAGCCTTTGCTGTAATAAAAGCCGAGCTCGAAAAAAACGGAGTAACCGGCGAAAAGAAGGGCCCGATTGTAATTGCGACAGTCAAGGGCGATATCCACGATATTGGAAAAAATATCGTAAAGGTTTTGCTGGAAAATTATTCGTTCCGCGTAATAGATTTAGGAAAGGATGTTCCGCCCGAAGTTATTCTGGATGCTGTAATAAAGGAGCACGCTCCGCTTGCAGGACTTTCGGCACTTATGACAACAACAGTTGGCGCAATGGAAGAAACAATAAAGCTTATTCATAAAGACGCGCCATGGTGCAAGGTTTTTGTTGGTGGCGCAGTTTTGAATCAAGATTATGCAGACAAGATTCATGCAGACGCATATACAAAAGATGCAATGGAAAGCGTAAAGTATGCGCAATCCATCTGTCCGTAATGCAATCTACAACGCGTACCCAAAAGCCAGAATCGTAAAAGCTTTAGCTTCGTCTCCTTCTGCCATCTTTATTTCAACAGTGTGTTGTGCGGCCTTGCTTTCATCAATGAGCATAACAATCATACAGTTGTTCCAGCCGCCGTCCTCGTGACCTGCGTAAGTCTTCTGGAGCTTGCCGTCTACAAAAACATCTGCCTTGCCAAAGCTATCGTTATTTGCATTTTTGTAAACCATAATCAAACTCTTACAATTGAGTGACATCTTGAATGCTTCCACGATCCCTGCGGTCCCTGAGCTTGTCGAAGGGGTCGAAGGGGCATCAGAAACTTTAGCCCAATTTTCTGGAAAGCATTTTCCACCGTGTGCATATTGCTGGATTGCGTCATCCAGTTTATTAAATGCCCCGCTTTCAATAGAAACAGCAGGATCTTTTGTGTCCGAATGAATTGCAGTAAACTTTTTAAATGCATTTTCATTTTTATAACCGGCAGGCAGCACATACTTTGAATCCTGTTCCTGGGCGTCAATTTGAGCAATCAGGTTCATAAGACATTTTGCCATATAGGTATGTCCGTTTTTTGTAGGATGAACATAATCAGAATAATAAACCTTAGCATCCTTTTCCTGATTTATACCGGAGCCTGCAAGTCCGTCGCTAATGCTCACCTGCGGCAGGTTATAAAAATCGGCAACAGGAGAAACCTGCCCCTGCTGGTTGGTGTAGGTTGCCGCAGCATAAATCATAACCACCGCTGTACCATGCTCCAGTGCATTGCGAACAATGTATTCCATGCCGCGGGTGTTAGTACACTCTAACCAGTCGTTTACCGCAAACTCTACAATCCACAGGTCAGGATCTCGGCCACCGGCTGCAACAACATCCTTCTGGTAACGGATAACTCCCATAGCCGAAGGGGTGCCTCCTATTCCAGCTGGAACAAACTTTACCTTAGTGGCATCCGCGGCGTATTTTTGAATGAACAAATCTTTAAACTGGTAGGCATAACCCTGGTGAAAATCGGATGGTCCGGCTCCTTCGGTAACAGAGCCGCCTATTGCCGCAATAATTACATCTTCACCGGCACGCATTTTTGCAAGCACTTTTTTTACGAGCGAATTATTTCCTGTTGTAACAAGACTTTTGTGAATTATTTCTTCAAATTTTTCGTCTGAGATTCCAAGCCCGTTGGCAGATTGTACGGCAGGTTCTTTGGCTTTTGGTACAGGGATTTGTGGAGTTTCATTTAGAATTGAGTTACTCATTTTTTTATTCTCCTTTTTATTACAGCCGGTTATGAGCAGTGATGCTGCCACTAAAAAGATGATCTTCTTGTTCATGATTGAAAGTATACAAGTTTGCCAAAGAAAAAAAAAGGCCGGGTGTTACCCGGCTCATAACGTGCGTTCAGTAGACTCAGTACTGGCACTATATTGTTTTTCAGTTTCTAAGCAACTGACAGCTTGTTTAGTCGTACGTATTATAAACCTCGACCAGGTTTGTTATTTTTGTCGGAATCTGCATATTGCCTCCTCCCAAGTAACCGGTGTACGTCCTCATCTCGTTCCTGATTACAATTTTATAATAGCATGAAAAAAATAGTTTTCAAGAAAAAATTGTCTGTATCTTTTTTAACAAAGGTGTGGTATAATAAAAATTCATTAACCTACCAGCTAATTCCATAATGCCATTCCACAGAAGTAATTATAGGATCCTCTTTATTTACGTTTGCTGCAGTTGTACCGGCAAAATAAACGTGTCTTAGTTCATGGCACTGCTGGAATGAATAAATATGAATTTTAGTAATAGAAGATGGCAGGTAGATTGATTCAAGACTTGAGCAGCATGAAAATCCAAAGGTAAAAATTTCATGAATTCCATCCGGGAGCTTCATTACTTTGAGGCTTGAACAATTTGAAAAACAACTGTCATTAATTTCAGACATTGAAGAGTAGTGTGGTAAAGAAACATCTGTAAGCGCAGTACAGTTTGCAAATGCGCTGTTCCCAATCTGACTAAGCGAGGTGGCTGTCGACAAATCTACAGAAGTAAGACCTGAACAATATGCAAACGCGTTTTGTCCTATTGAAGTTATAGAAGACGGCAGTTTTATTTCTTTGAGCCATTCATCATACGCAAAAGCGTTAGCCGGAATGGAAGTCAGACCGGTGCAGTTTTCATAGTTAAGAGTCATTGGTGGCAAGAGGTTGTTCTCATAAGGAAATGAACCTGGATTGGTGTCGGTTATTTCAATATTGTAAACAAAGTCATCACTCTTTGGCAAATAACACAAATTTCCCATAGAAGTACAATTTATATTTGTTTTATAGTAACGCTTTTCGATTACATTTACATTTTTTACTGTTGTGCCATTAAAATCATAGGTGTCGGCAAGCTTGTAATCATCGTAAAATGAAATATGAGCATAGCCTTCAACTTCTGGAATATAAGATAAAGATTCTTCATAAGTGGAAAAAAAGTTTGTGTACTCAGATTGAACTATAAATCGAACAGAATCGTCTATGTCAAAAAAAGCAATTGTGACTATGGAAGGGTTTCTGGTAGGAGTCTTCCACTTGGCATAAAGGGAAAGGTCTTGTTTTATGATATAACCTTCCCGTGCAATATTTTCCAGGTTTTTATCAAGATACCAGCCTGTAAATTCATTAGAATCAACTGAGATAGGAGTCAGGTCTTCTGCAGTTAATGCAGTGCCCGGCGCAATTTTCTTTTTTTTGGGAACAGAGCCCAGATCTGAATAATAAGAAAGAGTAACAGCCGGAGAAAGATCAAATTCTTTGTTCAGCATGTCCGCAAGACATGACGTTATCAGTACAGGTAATACAAAAAGAGAAAGAATAATACTAAAACGCCATGTCCTGGTATTCATGCCCTATTAATAATTATCGGCAGAAATCTCAAAATAGCTTTGTGGATGTGCGCAAACTGGACAAACTTCTGGAGCTTTTGTTCCAACTACAATATGTCCGCAGTTACGGCATTCCCAAACTTTTACTTCGCTCTTTTCGAAAACAGCTGCAGTTTCAACGTTCTTAAGAAGGGCTCTGTAACGCTCTTCGTGATGTTTTTCGATTGCACCTACAGCACGGAATTTTGCTGCAAGGGCTGTAAAGCCTTCTGCTTCGGCAGTCTTTGCAAAGTCTTCGTACATATCTGTCCATTCAAAATTTTCACCGTCTGCTGCGGCTTTGAGGTTTTCGGCTGTGGATCCAATTCCATCCAGTTCCTTAAACCACATTTTTGCGTGTTCTTTTTCGTTGTTGGCTGTTGCTTCAAAAAGGGCAGCAATCTGTTCAAAGCCTTCTTTTTTAGCCTTAGAAGCAAAGTATGTGTATTTGTTTCTGGCCTGGCTTTCTCCGGCAAAGGCTGCCTGTAAATTCTTTTCTGTTTGTGTTCCTGCGTATTTGTTCATCTTTTCCTCCTGTGAACTTTTAGGTGCTGTTTCTGTTTTTATTTCTTTGGCCATTGGTTCTTCGCCGTAAATCGGTTCAAAATCTTCGGCCGGATGTCCGCAAAGCGGGCAGGTAAAGTCTAATGGTAATTCTGATCCTTTGTATTCGTAGCCGCAAATCTTACAGCGCCAGCCTATGATTGTTCCTGTTGCTGGAGCTGCCGGTTTTGGTTTTATGTAGCTTTGATAATATGCATAAGTGATTGGTTCTTCGCGGCTGATTATTTTTGCATCCAGAATTTCGGCTGTAAAAAGTGTGTGGGTTCCCAGATCCTGACTTGCTATAACCTTTGCGCTAAAAAGCGCGCAGATCTGGCTGTCCGGATAAGGACATCCGTTTTGATCTGTAGAGTAAGAAAAACCTTCAAACTTATTTACAGTTTTTCCGCTTTGATATCCGAATCTTTTTATGGTGTCGAACGTTGTTTTTTTATCTAAAACAGCAAGTGTAAAAAACCCGGATTCTTTTATCATCTGGCAGGTGAGGTTTGTGTTTATGACAGAAATTGCAATGCGAGCCGGATCTGAAGCAATCTGCATACAGGTGTTCGTAACGCAGGCATTAATTTTGCCGTTGCTCCGTGTGCCTAAGATGAAGACGCCATATTGTAAACTGAATAACGCTTTGGTATCCATTCTTTATCCTTTAGATTACCTTCCCCAGGTAAGAATCATATCGTAATTATCTTCATTAACCTCAAAATACTGATTGTATTCGCCACAGGTAGGGCAGTACTCTGGTGCAGATGGTCCTGTTACAATGTGTCCGCATTTAAGGCATTCCCAAACCTTGATAGTGCTGTTTTCCAGCTGAGCTTTAGATTCTTCGTCTTTAAGAAGAGAACGGTAGCGTTCTTCGTGACGTTTTTCGATTT
>JAEEGK010024325.1_pt1 | contig 12568 bp, 12 predicted proteins | sample 8958771 | NCBI WGS metagenome assembly JAEEGK01 (sample SAMN16246547, study PRJNA631951) | gut metagenome | biome: gut microbiome; feature: rumen; material: SC-attached | host: Bos | place: Iran: Karaj | collected 2018-10 | reverse complement strand
CTCGCCGAACGCAGTCCGTAATACGCGCGTGTCCAATTCTGTTCGTGCGCAATAGCGATGTAGGTTGCCTCGGGTGTGTTCCATAGTGCCATAGTGCCTTCCTTGACGGGTTTGATGAGGTGCGGGTTGTTATATACCGCCCAAGTTTCGTGGTTGTCTTTGTTGTAGTTGTTTCCACCCTTGATGCAGGTGGGATTTTTGATTTGCGGGGTGTTGTCGTATATTGGCGATGCGTTGATGTTGTTGATTGAAACCTTAGTGCCGCGCATATTCCACAGCGGTACGCCGTAGATGGCGATTTTCTTGGTGGTTGGGGCGAGTTTCGGGAAGTAGATCTTGAAGTCCAACGGCGTGCCTTTGGGTGCTTTTACGCTGAAATGCTTGCGGAAACACTCGGGCGCGGTGCGTTTGGCGCGGTATTGTACGCCCGTCGCCATATCCACGATGGCGGTTTCCTCGCAGGCGAGCCATAGGTTTACGACTTCGTCGGCGGGCATCGTGAAGTAGCAGTGCAGCACCGTCTCGTCGTTTTCCTCGGTGAGCATCCAATAGAGAAGGACGTAGTCTTTGGGCAGACCGTTCATTGCGCCGGGGAAGATTGCGTCGAAGTCCTTGGCGACAGGGGCTTGCACTTCGCACTTGTCCCTGATGTAGCCCATCTCCAAATCGTCCCAAATTGCTGTGGACTTTTGGGTCTTGGTGTTGTACTCGATGTTGCATCTTGCGGGGCAGCATTGGCTCTTTGCCAAAATCCTGACCCTCTCGCTGCCGTCCATCTTGCCGTAGCCGACAACCATCACGTTGTCGTCCTGCGCCATTACGCCGAGCGTGAGCATCAGCATAATGAATGTTAGTGTGAATCTGTTCATAATTAAGAATACTTTAAAGGTTTGTGTATGTGTTCATGTTCTTCATAGAAGTCTTGTTGAAATAACTGATGTAACAGTCTGACGTAACGTTGTCCCCCTGTGGCGCGTTGGCGCAGAAGAGGAGCATCTTGCCGTCGCTGATGCGGTCGGCTATCCACGTGTAGGTGCGTCCTGAATGTTCGTCATTGATGCAGAAAAAGAATTTTTGCTGCGAATAGTTGAGAAAATACCCGCTCGTATTTTCATCAAAATGACACGCCGACAGTATGAGTTTGCCCATCAGGTCAAAGTCTTCATTGTCTTCAAAGACATACAGCAATTCCTTGACGTCCTTGCCAGAATCGTGCTCACATTCAAACACTTGTTTTTCAGCGTGTTGGTGGTCTGCCATCCTTGCAATCGCCTCGTCCATCTTGGACGGCGCGATGTAGTGGATTTCGGTGTTTGGCATCGACTGTTCTGCGATGATTGTTTCCTGCGGTTGGTCCTCGTTGGTCGGCGGCGGAGTCTGTTTCGACTTCTTGACCGGCGGCTTTGGCTTTTCGGATTTTGACGGCTCGGCTTTCGGAGTGTCGGTGTCAATAGCCACAATTGGCTGAGCCTGACGCGCAGATGTCAGTGTCGAGATGTCGGCGACGTCCGCAATCGTGGTCGTGGATTGTTCTTGGAGGGCAATTACTGCGCCGATGCCTATCAGGAGCGCAATGCCTGCCGCAACAGTCACGTAACGCCACAGTTTTATGGTCTTTGGCTGTGGCTCTATCTCGTCCATAACGCTCTCCAAAAAGTCGTCGGGCACTTCCACGGGCTGCCTTTTGGCCTCCTTCCGCCGCAGTGCTTCGCGTATGTCGGTGTCGTTTTGCTTTTTCATTGTCAATGTTTTTTGTTGTTCTTTGCCTAATAGACAGCAAAAGGTCAAAAATATTACAGGTTTTTGGAAAAAAATTAAATTTTTTTTTGCCTCTGACTTTTTTCAGAGGAAGCGCCTACTTTTCAATCTTTTTTCTCAGTTTTTCAAATTCCAGCGCAAAACTTTTGTAATCCATACTTTCGCGTAGTCCGAATTGTATTTGATTACCTTTAACCACTTGACCGTCAGGGGTTATTATTTCAAAATGCGGAATCCCTGAAAAGTTAAACACGTCCCTCAACGCGGCAAAATTATCTTCGCCGGGGGCGACGTTGACTTCGTCGGCAAGATGTTTGGCAACATACTCACGCATTGCGCCGTATTGTGGATGGTCACCGTTAACAAACACAAGTTTGATGTCGGGATTGTTGGCTATTTCCTTGCGCATTTCCTTGCTCGCTTCGATAGTCATTCGGCACGGAGCGCAAGACATCGCCCAAAAATCCAAATACAGATATTTGCCCTTATAGACGTTTCTGAGCGAATCTATAAACGCTGTTGCAGCGCATTTTTTCATTGGATAGGTGATTGATGCGTTGGAAAGACGCTCGTCAAATAGTTGCGCTGTCTTTTCCCTAATCGGTTCAAAACTGAAAGTCGGCAGAATGTTGTCGCGGAGATTGATGATGCTGTCGTTGGGCATATCTTGCCAAACGCGTTGCAAAAACAGTCTGACTTCGTGATGCGTAATCATTTGCGCCGAGAGCGAATTGTCGGAGGTGTGCAACGCTTTCCTCAAAAGCGAATCCGCGAGTGTGAAAAACTTTTTGCCGTCTTCCATGCCCATTGGCGGATAGCATCTGTTAATGATTTTATTCTCGGAATACGGCAACAACAATTGGATGCGGTTGATTATCACCATAAATTGGTTGTTGCAAAACAATGCTCTGTCCGAAAAATCCACGTGCGACAGGTACGCATAGTTTTCGGGGGCTTTCATCCGCTCCAACAATGCCGTGTCTTTGAGCGTCAAATACATATATTGACCCTCGATTCTTTTGTCATAACAGTCCTCGCGTATGTCCATCAGAGGATTGAGCACCGCGTATGCGTAATACCCCTGCGCCAATGACAACGCCAAGCCCATTTCCTTGTCCGTGAAGGATTCCGACAATCCGTCGTGATAAATCTTGGCGGTGAGTTCGTTCCAAAAATCTTCGGCTGCAACGGCGAATTTGTCAAATCCGCCATTGTATTTCAGGAATTTGTTGGTTGAGAACAAGCCCCATTCCCTTAGATGTCCGAGCATCCTCTCGTACTCCTTGCAGCGGCCTTTGGGGTACGTGCAGACCAATTTGCCGTCCACGATTTTTGCCGCGATGTCCACCGTGTCGCCCGGATATGCGAAAAACGGCATGTCAAACCACTGCCCGTTGGTGTAGTCGTAGATTGTTGTGCAGACGGGGTATGAGATTTGGATTTTCTTCTCGAAACTTCCGTCTTGGTTGATGCGCATCGACGCCGCCGTCTGATTCTCAAATTCGTCGAAAGAGTAGCATTGTAACGTTGAAATAACAGCGGTCTTCGGGTTGTAGTTTTCGATTTTGCCTCTGATGACCACCGTGTCCGTCCTGAAACTCTCTTCGGGGACAATACACGGATATTTTGCTTTAAGAGCCTTGAAGTCAATGTGTTCCTGGCCACTTGATTGTACCGACATTACAAGCAATGCCGCGATGATTAATAAAAAGTGTTTCATTTTTGATGCAATTTAATTGTTTCATTTGCTATATAGACAGCAAAAGGTCAAAAATATTACAGGTTTTTGGAAAAAAAATTCAAATTTTTTTGGGGTATGCTTCAAATTTGACCAAAATTTTTGCTCGTAAAATACTGTTTTGTTTTTGTTAAATCGTTGTGTATTAATGTTATAATCTAAAAAATCCTCGAAAAAAGTCAGCCAAATTCGCAACTTTTTATCGAATTTGGCTGACTTTTTTCATAGAAAATCATTTGTACAGAAAACAATATTACATAAATGTTTTGGAATTTGATTCGGTTCTTGAAAAAAAACATTATCTTTGTCATCAATAAAAAACTATATATATGGGTTCTATTTGCGTTATACAAGGTTTGATGATATACATCTATGCCTTTGATCATAATCCACCGCATATCCATGTGCGCAGTGGAACAGACAACTTTTCTATAACCATTGCCGACCGTATCATTCAGGGGACTGCGCGTTCCAAAACGATCAAGATAATCAATGAGTTTATAGATGAAAACGAATCTGAATTAATGGACGTATGGAATAGGGCTCAAAGAGGAGAGTTGATAACTAAAATTAAATGATTATGTTACTGACAGTTACTGATGTAGAATATTTAGGCGATTATACGTTGCTGTGTTCTTTCAGCACGGGTGAGCGCCGTAAAGTTGACTTGACGCCATTGCTTGCGTATCCTGCATTTGCCGAATTGTGCGACAAGAAGAAATTTATTCAATTTGGGCTTGAAGACACCATTTTTTGGGCAAATGGTGCCGACATCGCCCCCGAGTATCTTTATGAGAATGGCAAGGCGGCGTAGTATGTTTATTAAAGGGATTTTGTTATCATCCCTTGCAACTTCCGTCTGATTCTGTGAAGCCTTACGCGCAGGGTGTTGTCGTCGGTGTCCATAATGAAGGCGATTTCCTTGAAGGGCTTGTCGTCATAATAATATAAGTGTAGGAGCATCTGATCGTCGGGCGGCAGGAGGTCGATGGCGGCTTCCAATTGTTGTATGCGCACTTCGTCGCCCGTAGAAAACTCTTCGTCAGATACTTCCGTGTCGGGGAGATTTGTATTGTCGATGCTTACGAAATGCATTTTTTGTGCTTTCAGGTGCGAGATTGTGGCGTTGTAGGCGATGCGGCACACCCACGTATGGAACGACGCCCGCCCCTCAAACTTCGTCAGATTGTTGAAAGCATTTATAAAAGTATTTTGCGCCAAATCTTTGATGTCGTCTTGGTTGTCGGTCATCTTGGAAATAAAGCCGAAGACCTGCGGAGAGTAACGTTTTACCAAAACAGCATACGACGCGGCGGCTGATTTGCGGTCGCCGTCGCGGATGCATGCCATTGTCCTGTTGATGAGGTTTTGTTCGTTGATGTCCGTTGCGTGTTCCATATTATTGAAATCGTCAGCGAACTTACAAAATAATTACTGAACCACGAAATTATTTTGAGTTTTTGAATGCTGATTGGATTTCCTCAACTATTTTGTTCTCGTATGCGACGCATAATTTGAGTGTGTCAATTGCTTCTTCCTTGGTCTTGAAGAAAAAAGATTCCTCTATAAAAGGATAGCATTGTGATATTTTGGGCATCATGGTGGTTTTTACAGATCCAAGACGGCTGAATCGGTAGAAAAGTAAGTGAATCTTGAAACCGTGTTCTTTGAATTTCCATATTTCGTATTGTGTGATGTGTTGTTTGACGGTGAGAGCGCCGTCGGAGATTTCTATTATGAGTTTTGGCTTGATGTCTATGCCGTCATTGCCCTTCTCGTTGAGAAGAAAGCCGATGTGTCCAATTGCCGTGATGTTTGATGATGTCTGTTCGGTGATTGAGACAAGCGTGTCGGGGGTGTTGTCGTAATTAGTTTCCACCCAATTACTTACCACGTCGTATATTTCGTCCTGACATTTGTCGGGGAATGTGAGTGTGCGTTCGAGTACGAGTCCTTGGGCTGTATCCAACGGGATGCTGCCGTCCACCTGCAACGTTTGGGCATACAGCCACAACTCGTCGAGTTTGATGCATCTCTGCGCCGAGAGCGTTGCCGTCATTGTCAGTACGGCAAACAATGTGATGAAGTATCGTTTCATATTATATTGGATTTAGTGTTAGTTTTTTCTGTATGACGGATGAGGCAAAGATTAGTTACAGACAATTGTTGTTTTTAACATTTGTTTGCATATAATTTTGATTGAATTCTCATTCTTTCTGACGTTAATTTGTTGATAATTACGATTTTATCAATATAAACCCCTTTAAAATTAACATTATTTAACTTTTACCTCAAAATCTGCCTTCTGATATACTGTATTATCGTTTTTGTTATCAATTATTATAATTAAATATCGTAAAAATCGCAATAATTATATATAAATATAAAAATAATTACAGAAAAATTTGCAAAAATAATACGGTGTTTGTAATTTTGTATTGTTAAAAGTTTTCAAGGAAACTTTTAACGACACGTTTTTTGAATGGTTAGATAAATAGATGATAGATGCAACAGAAGGCAGGGGAGTCTGCCGGTTGCGACCCGGCGGTGAGATACGCCGGACAGGTTCTTGGAAATGCGGCATTTAGTGCCGGAAGATTGGCCCGCCGCATTTTCCATCAGCGTAACCAAACACATCTTGACACTTTGATTACGCTGATGGAGGACATCAGAAATTCAATCTTAATCCTTTCTTTTTCGCAAGGTCCCGGTGAGGCTCCGGCAGGAAGCCCGAGCCCCGGACCTTATTTTTTTGCCCATTCGTAAATGATTGATTATCAAATCAGAAAAATTTTTTTTGAAAAAAAGTGGTAAAAAGTGGTAAAAAGTGGTGGCGTATTCCAAAAAATGTTTGTAATTTTGGAGCAATTTAAAATGAACTATTATGTGCGTTTTTACCGGAGATTTTCTCATTAAACTTGATGCAAAGGGGCGTTTCCTCTTCCCGTCGGCTTTCGTAGAGCAGATGGGCAAGGACGGTTTGCGTTCATTCGTTGTCAAGAAGGACATCTTCGAAAAATGCCTGACTATCTACACATCAACGAGTTGGCAGGAGAGGGTGGATGTCGTCAAGTCGCGGCTCAACCCTTTCAACCGCCAGCACAATGTGTTCCTGCGCGAGTTTTTCAAGGACACGGCGGAGGTGACTCTCGATTCCACCAACAGGTTCCAAGTTCCGAAACGCCTGTTGACGGATTCGGGGTTGAAGGACGACATCTTCATCATCGGCCTCGACGACAAGATAGAGGTTTGGGATGCCGAAACCTACAACGCCGCTCGCCCGTCTGCGGACGACTTTGCAAGCATGGCGCAGGAGTTTCTTGGCAACCTGAGTGTTTAACCGTTTAATCACCTTTGGAGAGATGGACGTTTTTTACCATAAGCCTGTGATGCTCAATGAGTGTATTGAAGCCTTGGACATCAAGCCGTCGGGGGTATATGTGGATGTTACCTTTGGCGGCGGCGGTCATTCGCGCGCCATCCTCGACAGGTTGGACGGCGACGGAAGGCTGTACGTATTCGATCAGGACGCCGATGCCATCGACAATGTGCCCGACGACCCGAGGATACATTTTTTCAGGAGCAATTTCAGGTACTTCGCGCAATTCCTGAGGCTTGCCGGATGCCCCAAAGTGGACGGCGTGTTGGCAGACCTCGGAGTGTCGAGCCATCATTTTGACGACGCGCAGAGGGGATTTTCGTTTAGGTTTGACGTGCCTCTCGACATGAGGATGAATCAAAACGCGGGATTTTCGGCGCGGGAACTCGTCAATACTTACAGCGCGGAGGATCTGAGCCGTATATTCCGCGACTACGGCGAGATCAAAAACGCTTGGCGGCTCGCGCAGGACATTGTGGCATACCGTGCCAACAAGCCCATCGTGACAGTCGGCGAATTGATTGAGGCTGCCAACAAGTGCATCCCCAAGTACAATGACAACAAGTACCTCGCCACGATGTTTCAGGCGATAAGGATAGAGGTCAATGATGAGATAGGCGTCCTGCAAGAATTTCTCGCAAGCACGCCCAAGGCGTTGAAGGCGGGCGGGCGGCTCGTGATAATGACCTATCATTCGCTCGAAGACCGCCCCACCAAAAATTACATCAAGGCGGGCAACTTCGAGGGGCGCGAGCGCAAAGACCCATACGGCAATGTCATCGCCCCGTTCACAGCGGTCAACCGCAAGGTGATAACGCCGTCGGACGAGGAGCTTGAAGAAAATCCAAGGTCGCGCAGCGCAAAACTCAGGGTGGGGGAACGTACAGTTTACAATTACGATTAGCAAGGGAATACATTATATATATATTAGATTCTGATTGGTTACACTTAATACTCAAAGAGATGATGGACAGGGAATATATGGAAGACGTAGACACAATGACGGAGGACACCGGCGGCGAGGCGCTCAATCCTGACTACGACCGCGTGTCGGGCAGCGGGGAGATGCCTTCGTTGGAGGAGTTCTTAGGTGTCAATCATTCGTCCGACGGTCTGGGGGCGTCGTCGGATCCTTTTGGAATGGTAATTGGCGACCCCTTGTATTCAGACGATTCCATGGGAGGCTTCCCGTCGTCTGGCGACAATGGTTTTGCAGGCTACGGCGCAGAGTCGGCACAAGACGGCAATGCCAATGCCGATGCTCAGGAGGCGCAGGCGGAAGACGGCGTCAGCTTCAAGAAGGTGATGAACGGCAGTTTTGTCCGCAATTGGGTCTCCAACAACCGCAGGCTCGTGTTGGTGCTGTTTATAATGGCCATTCTACATATTGCCAATAGAAACCACGCAGAATCCCTCATCCGGGATGAAATGAATCTCCAGAAAGAAGTCCACAATCTCAGGGCGTCGTCTATTGACATCGCCTCTAAACTTATGTCAATCAGCAAGGTGTCGGCTGTGTCCGGCCTTGTCGAAAAACGTAAGATTCCAATCCGTAAGACCATAGTGCCGCCGATGCAGTTTTATATGGACAAGTTTGAGCGCGCCGATTCTCTCATTAAAGACGAGCCCGAATATCAGCAGGGCACGTTGTACGACGATGTTTATGAAGTGTATGCTAAGTAATTAATCAAACGAAGGATCATGGTGGACAAGGTAAAAAACGGAATCGTAAGGAAGGCGGGCTTGATGTACGGCGTGGTGCTCATATTGATGGTAATCGTGCTTGTACGTGTGTTCCAGCTCAAATTGGTGGGCGAGAAGGAATGGGAAGACAAGTCGGCGTCCATTAAGACAGAGGAGGAAGAGGGCGTCAGGGGCGACATCATTTCGTCAGACGGACGTCTGCTCGCCACATCGGTGCCTACATACGACCTTATATGGGATTTCAGGGTCAATACTCTCAGACACAACAATTTTTTTGAAAACAATGTGGATACCCTCGCGCTCTGCATGAGCCGTCTCTTTGGCGACAGCTCCGCGCAGGCGTATTCCAAGATGTTTAGGAAGGCGTTTGAGCAGAACAAATCGCATTACGTCGTGAAGACCAAAGTGTCTTTTGACCAGATGCAGGAGGTGCGCAAATTCCCGATATTCAAGCTCGGACGTTACAAGAGCGGTCTCATCGTACAGGAGCAACGCTCGAGGAAATATCCCCACAACGAACTTGCCAAAAGGTGCATCGGTTATGTCAATGACGGCGTGCAGGTGGGCATGGAGCTGGCTTTCAACGCCAACCTCGCCGGCACAAAGGGCAAAATCCGCAAGTACAAGGTGGCTGGCGGCGAATTGTATCCGCTGGGCACTGTTGAGAATGACAATCTGCCTCAGGATGGCAGCGACGTGATAGTGACTCTCGACGTGGGCATTCAGGACGTCGCCGAAAAGAGCCTCAAAAAATATCTTGACACCAGCAAGGCTCAATGGGGCACTGCCATCGTGATGGAAGTGGCTACCGGCAAGATACGCGCAATGGCCAATCTCCAGTACGACGAAAAGAGCGGCAGATACCTCGAATCGTTCAACCACGCCATCGGTACAAAAGTGCCGCCCGGCTCCACATTCAAGCTCCCGGCTATGATTGCCGTCTTGGAGAAGACCGGCATGAGCATCGACGACGAGGTCAATATGCCGGGTCAATACTACAAACTCCCTGGCGGCGCAAAACCAATTGAGGATGAAAAACCTCACATCTTTACTGGCCCCACCCCCATAAGGACGATATTTGAATTGTCGTCAAATGTGGGTGTGGCTACGCTTGTAAGGATGGCATACCCGACGGCTGCCGACGAGAAGGAATACACGGCGCGTCTCGGCAAGATGAACCTCACAAGCACCACCGGCATCGAGATAGACGGTGAGACTGCGCCCATCCTGCGCGAAGCCGGCACTGATATGTGGTGGGGCGGCTCGTTGGAGAAGGTGTCGATAGGATACGAGACGGAGTACACTCCATTGCAGATACTTACATTGTACAATGCAGTAGCCAACGACGGCAAGATGATGAAGCCTTACCTCAAGGAGGCTGTGCGCAATCACGGCGTTATCACCGAGGTTGTAGAGCCTGTGACTCTCCATTGGTCGATATGCGACGAAGCCACGCTCGCCAAGGTGCGCGAGCTTTTGATAGGCGTTGTGGAGAGGGGCACTGCCAAGGGAATCAAAAACAAGTTTTTCCAGATAGCGGGCAAGACCGGCACGGCGCAGATATTTGAGGGCGACAGGTTGGCGGGCTACAGCGCATCGTTTGCGGGATTTTTCCCAGCCGAGCGACCCAAATACTCGTGCATTGTTGTAGTCTATAAGCCCAAAGTCGCCAAGTTTATCTACGGCAGCGCAGTGGCTGCTCCAGTATTCAAGGAGATTGTGGATGCCTTGTGCGCCAAGGACAGGGATCTCCACACAAGGAAAAATTTTGACATCGCCTCCAATGCCGACAAGAAGCAGCTGCCCGAGGCTAAGTGCGGCGACAAGACCGTGTTGGACAGGCTGTTTTCCGACTTGAATGTCCAGGTGGGCAATGTGGAGCAGTCGCAGCAATACCATTTTGTATCCACCACCAATGAGCGCGATGTCGTGAATCTGGATCCTGTGCCATTGCAAAAAGCCACCGTGCCCAATGTGGTTGGCATGGGACTGCGCGACGCAATGTATCTGCTCCGAAAACAAAACCTCAAGGTGACTGCAGTTGGGCGCGGCACTGTCAAGAAACAGTCGTTGACGCCTTACACCAAAATAAAAAGTGGCGACAAAATCACAATTGAACTCGCTATCAATTAAACTATTAAAAACATTACGGCAATGAAACTATCTGAAATACTCAATAGAATCTCCATCACGGAGAGCCATGGCGACCTCGATATTGAGATTGCTGACATTGCATCCGATTCGAGGAAGGCGACCAAGGGTACTCTCTTTGTAGCCGTCAGGGGCACTAAGCTCGACGGACACGATTACATACCCGCCGTAGTTTCGGCAGGTGCAGCCGCCATTGTGTGCGAGCAGTTGCCGTCGCCGCTGCCCGAAGGCGTGGTGTTCGTCAGGGTTGATGACACCGCCGACGCACTCGGCAAGATAGCATCGGCATTTTACGGCTATCCGTCCGAGCAACTCACATTGTCGGGCGTTACTGGCACCAATGGCAAGACCACAACGGCGACATTGCTGTACAAACTCTTCCGTGGACTTGGTTACAAGGCGGGGTTGCTCTCTACTGTAGTCAATTGCGTTGACGACGAACAGATTCCGGCGCAGCAGACCACGCCCGACCCAATCACCATCAACAAATTGATGGCGCAAATGGTCGAGAAGGGCTGCGAGTATTGCTTCATGGAAGTGTCGTCGCACTCGATAGTTCAAAAGCGTATTGCAGGCTTGAAATTCAAGTTGGGCATATTCTCCAACATCACCCTCGACCACTTGGATTACCACAAGACCTTCCAGGAGTACATCAGGGCAAAGAAATTGTTTTTTGACAATCTGCCTCAGGATGCATTTTCACTCGTCAATACCGACGACCGCAATGGCAAGGTCATGGTGCAAAACACCAAATCCACTGTCAAGACGTATGGTCTGACAGGTTTCAACGACTTCAACGCCAATATCTTGGAGTGCGGATTTGAGGGTATGTCACTCAATATCTGCGGCAAGGAGATGTGGACGTTGCTGCCGGGAAGGTTCAACGCCTACAATGTATTGGCGGTATATAGCTCGGCGGTGTTGATGGGACAGAAACCCGAGGAGATTTTGCAGGTGTTGAGCGGTCTGCGCCCAGTGGCAGGCAGGTTCGACATCGTCAACCTCGCGGGCAAGACAGCCATCGTCGATTATGCTCACACGCCCGACGCATTGGAGAATGTAATTGATGCCATCAATAAAATCCGTTGCGACATGCAGCCTTCGACGCTCATCACAGTCTGTGGCTGCGGCGGCGACCGCGACAGGAGCAAGCGTCCCTTGATGGCGCAGATAGCCGCCAAAAATTCCGACAAGGTGATACTCACGTCCGACAATCCCCGCACCGAGAATCCCGAATCCATCCTCGACGAGATGATGGCGGGGCTCAAGCCGGAGAATATGGCCAACGTCTTGCGTATCAGCGATAGGCGCACTGCAATTCAGACCGCCTGCATGATTGCTCAGAAGGGCGACATCATCCTCATCGCCGGCAAGGGTCACGAGAATTACCAGGATGTGATGGGCGTCAAGCACCACTTTGACGACAAGGAGATTGCCACCGAAATCTTGCAGATGCAGGCGGCGCAACAAGTTAATAACTAAACTTTTAAGACGTAGAAAATAAAAGATGCTTTACTATTTGTTCCATTATTTGGAGGATTTCAACTTTCCCGGAGCGAGGTTGTTCGGTTACATATCGTTCCGCTCGGCGATGGCGGTGATACTGTCGCTGCTGATTACTATGATTTTCGGCAAGAAACTCATAGACTATCTCCGTCGCCGTCAGATAGGGGAGAGCGTGAGGTCGTTGTACTTGGAGGGGCAAAACCAAAAGGCTGGCACGCCCACCATGGGCGGCATTATTATAATTGCCTCGATACTTGTGCCGGTGCTGTTGCTGTGCGATATTTGCAATATTTACGTGATATTGTTGATATTCACCACGGTATGGCTCGGTT
>JAEEGK010024323.1_pt1 | contig 12568 bp, 5 predicted proteins | sample 8958771 | NCBI WGS metagenome assembly JAEEGK01 (sample SAMN16246547, study PRJNA631951) | gut metagenome | biome: gut microbiome; feature: rumen; material: SC-attached | host: Bos | place: Iran: Karaj | collected 2018-10 | reverse complement strand
ATTATTAAATATTTTTGTTTTATTTATTATTAGAAAAAATTTGTTAAAATTAAAATAAAACGTTATTTTCAAATCAAACATAGGAAATATTATTTTATATTTATTTTTTTTATTGTGAATATTTCACAAATAAATATTTTTTTAGATAAAAATATTTTTCAATTAATTGGGAATTTCATTATATTTTAATTTAATTTCCCAAAAATTATTTTATAAATGAAAAGAATTCTTATTTTTCTTTTCCTAATAAAAACCTCAATTTCAATAATAACAATTCCCTTTACTAGAATATACAAAAACCCTTTAAACTCCTCAAATTTAATGAAAACTCTTTTATATAATGATTTACAAATAACAATAGAAATAGGAACTCCTTCAGAAAAATATCCAGTATTAATAAAATTACAAGAATCACCTTTTTTTATTTTAAGCACTAATTACACAGGAGAAAATATAAAAAAATACAATCCAAATTTATCATCAACATATATATCAACTACTAAAAAAGTAGAAGAATATAATCAACTTCATTGTATTGATTCATATTATATTAAAGATAATATTATTATAGGAAATGAAAAGATTAAAATTGATAATTTTGAATTTATTTTATCTAATAAAATATCTGTTAGTTCAAGTATATTAAGTGGAGAATTTGGATTAATTTTATATGCTAAGGGAATTATTCAAAACACTAAATTTGTATATCAATTAAAAAATAGAAATAAAATAGAAAAAGAAGTTTTTTCTTTACAATATGTTAATAATGAAACTGGATATTTAATAATTGGAGATTATCCTCATAATTATGATAAGAATAATTTTAAAGAAGAAAATTTAATTTATGCTAATGTTGGTTTACCTAAAGAAATTACTCAGTGGTCTTTTGTTATTGATAAAATTTATTCTAATGATGTTTTAATTGAAAATAATACTAATGTTAATTTAAATTATGAATTTGGTTTTATTGATGGAAGTAAAGATTATTATGAAAAAGTTTATTTAAGTTTTTTTCAAAAATATATTAATGATAATATCTGTAAAGAAATACAATTAAATGACTCTCTAAGTAGATTTTATATTGAATGTGATGATACTATTAATTATCGAAGTTTTCCTAAGTTGACTTTTAATAATATGTTTTTAAAATATAATTTTACTTTTGATTATGAAGATTTATTTCTTAAATATAATAATAAAGTATATTTTTTAATTTTGTTTAAATGGTTTAAGAGTAATAAATGGAATTTTGGTTATCCATTTTTTAAAAAATATCAAATTGTTTTTGATGGTGATAGGAAAATTTTTGGGTTATATCTTAATAATATGAATAAGAATAATATTAATAAATTTTCTCCTTGGATTTTAGTTTTTATTTTTGCTTTTTTATTCTTTTTAACTCTAATAATTTTATTTATTGCTATAAAAAAAATAATTAATAGCAAAAGAAAAATAAGAGCAAATGAATTAGAAGATAATTTTGTATATCTTCCTAAAGAATAAAAAGCATAATAAAAACAAATAAAATAAAACATAATTATTAATAAAATAATTATTTAATATACATTTATGTTTTTTTCACATATATAAATTAAAACATCTATAGAGCTAATAATAATAACATTTCTCCTATCTATTCTTTATTAGAAATTGAAACAAAATCTTTAAAAAATTTCAATTTTTAATAAAGTTCAATAATTAATTATTTGTACTACTTAAATAAATATTTACTTATATTTTAAGTAATTTTCCACTAATAATATACATAATATTAATCATTATTTTGAAATTTTTTTAACTTCTTTTGATTATTATTATTTTTTTTCTAATAATATAAATTATAATATTTTCATTTTTCTACTATTTTAATTGGTATTTTTTGCTTTTTAATGGTTATTATTATTTTAAGTGATATATTAGTGAATTATTTATATTTTTTAAGTGGAATTAAAATTGGAAAAGAAATAACTTTTATGAATAGAAATATCTTAGAACCTGTTAAAAATATTATAATTTGAATTTTTTTTTATTGTCTTTCCACAAAGAAAAATCAAGAGAAATCTTTTCTTTTCTTCAATTATTTGAATTTATTATTCTTTTTTCAACCTACTACCATTTTATTGATTTAAAATAATTTATTAGATTATAATAAAAATGATAAATTACTTTTCAGTAAATTTTTGATTTTTTTGAATATGTATATTTTTAAAAATTGTTTTTAATAAATAAATAAAATTTTAATATACTATTTTTTAAATATTATTTTCAGTTGTTAAATTTTCTTCTGGAAAGAAAAAGGATATACATTTGTTTTTTAAAATTTCAATATCTGATAAAACTTCTTTTTCTCCTAAAGTTATTTCATTTTTTAAAATAAATCCTTGAATATATTTAATATTTGAAATAAATAACTTTGGTTTAGATTTTATAATAATATACATTTTTAAATTAATAATATCTTCATTTGAAAAACTTTTTATATATTGATTTACAATTTTATGAATAAAATTATCAAAATTAATAAATAATTTAAATTTTCTAAAAGCACATTTTTCAATTTCTAAATTTTGAATATAACTAAAACCTTCTTCTAAAAAATCATCATTTAAAATATTATTAATATTACTAATTAAATCATTTAATTTAATACTAGAATTTTTTTGACAATTTTCTTCAAATTTTTTATCTTCTTCCGTTTCTTCTTCAGGAAAAATTTTATTATATATTAAATTCATTAAATAAGAAATAATATTATTTAAAGATTTAGAGTTATCACTTTCTTTAATGAACAATTTCATTAAATCTTTTAAAGCTCTAATCAAATAATTTAAAGTTTGAGATAATTTATTTTCTTCTATTATAACTGAAATATCTTGATTCATAAATTTATAATCTGGTAATTCATTAATTATATCTTTAAATTTAATAATATGATTTAATATAATATTATAAGTTTGTTCATTTTTATTATTTTGAGGAGTTAAAGGAGAATTATTTGAACGAATGTTATCTGAAGTTATATCATTTAAAATTCTTTGTGATAAAAATAATTCTTTATATTCAATTAAATGTTTATTATAACTTTCCATTAATTTTCTATTTATTAATATTGAGGTATAAGCTTCTTTTAATTTAGAAATTTTATTTATTTTATATTTTTCAATTGAATCATATATTTCATCTTTAAAATTATTTAATTCTTTATCTAAATGTTCTATTTCTTCATTAGATAAAGAATTAATTTGTTCTTTTAAATTATATAAATTTAAATATATAGATTTATAATTTGTTTTAAAATAAATTCTGTTTTTAACATGATAGAAAAGATTATTTATAAAAGAAATTAAATTATCATTATTTCCTTTAGGAAAACTTATTTGATTTAAAGATTCAATAGAATATAAAATTGATGATATTAAATTAATTATATCATTATTATTTTTCATAAAATATTCTTTTGTTTGTGGAATTCTTAATAATTCAATATTATTTGTAATAAAAATACTTTTTTTTTGATTTTTTTTATTATTTTTAATCAAATTTTCAATAAAATTTAAATATTGTTCAGAACTGATTTTATGTAATAAGGAAATAAATAAATTTCTTCTTTTTAATAAATTATTAGGTATATTTTTATTATTTAATATTTTAATAATATTTTCATTAGTGACAATTTTATGAAATAAAATATAAAAATCTTGAATTGAAAAACAAAAAGAAGAATAAGGATTATTATTTTCACTTTTATCTTCATTAATAATATTATCTAAACTTTCAGGTAATGGAATATTTACTAATTTTTCAATAAATAAAAAACATTTTTTTGAAACATTTTCAACAATTATTTTATTTAAAGGAATATTTTCTTTATATTTATCATTAGTATATAATTTATTATTAATCATAGATAATAAAATATCAAAAATACATTTTATATTATTTTTAGTTTCTTTAGTAATATAATCTTCACTTATTCCTTCAAATTCACTTTGAATAAAAAGAGGTTTAACAACTATAATAAAAATAAAATAACCAATGAATTCAAATAAACTTATTGAAGAAATATATGGTGATTGTTTAATTAATAAAATAGATAACATAATACAAATACTAATTAAATATTGTGGTATTATTGATATATTATTTAACAATGTATCAAAAAATAAATTTAAGATATATATTATATCTTTTATCATTGAAATATATTCTTCTATTATTTCATATGGTTTATCTTTTTGAAATATTTCATTTAATAAAGGTTTATTTGAAAATAGATTTGTATTATTTTCTTTATTCCTTTTTTTAACGTAATTCATTTGTTTTTTTAAAAAACCTTTTTCTTTCTCATTATTATTTTTATTATATAATTTTTCTAAATTAATTTCTTGGAAAAAATCCATATATGATAAATTAATATTATTTAAATAAATAATTTTTTTTTCTCTTTTTAACAATTGAGGTCCTTTATTTATAATATATATTTTTTTACTTATTTTTTTATCAATTGAATTTATTCTTAAATCCCATTCTCTGTAACTTTTAAATTGAATAGTTTGAATTACTTTATGAAATATTTTTTTAAAATTAACTTTTATTTCTTTTCTCAAAAATAATTTCTTTAAAATACAACCTGAGATAGTTTGTTTAAAAAAATTAGCAACTTCTTTTTTGTTAAAATATTTAAAAATATCATTTTTTAAAAGATTCCAAATTAATAATAAGAAATTTGATTCTGTTTCTTGTGAATAAGGATTATCATAAAAATAATCTATTATAAAAGAAGATATTTTTTCTTTTTCTTTTATATTTTCAGAAAATAAATTTAATATAATTTCATTATCATCTCTTAATAAAGACATAAATTTTTTTATATCATAAATTATTTCATTATTTATTTTTTCATTAGAATAATAAAATTCTAATTTTTCTTCTGAATTTTTAGTTAAGTAATTATATATTTCTTTTGAAGATAATTTATTTTTATAAAAAGAATTACTTTCTTTGTTTATATCTGTTATTATTTTATCATACATAATACCAACTATGTTTTATTTTTATATTTTTTAATTTAAAATTTGTTCTTACTAGAATTTCTTATTATTGATTCTTCTTTTATAAAATTTTGAAGAATTTCCATTTTTTTTGAAAAATTTTTTAAATTTGAATCTGTCATTTTTATAATAATAATATTATTATTTAATTAATTTGGATAAAAATTAAAAAAAATGAAATAAGTAATTCTTAAAATGTTTAATTAATTATAAATTTTTTATTCAAAATATAAAGATTAATGAAATTATTGTTTATATTTGGTTGATTATTATGAGGAGCTTGAATTAAAATTAAATTTCTTTATTAATAATTCATTAGCATCTAATGGTTTATATTATAAATTTTTCTTACTCCAAAAGGTATTAATATATAAAATAAAATTAAATATTTTAAAAATTTCCTCTTTTTAAGGTCTTATTGATTTTTTTCAATGAACTTCTTTAAAGTGGTGTTTTTTTATTAAATTTTTTATAAGATTCATTTTTAAATTTCTTTTCTTTAAAATTATTTTTTATTTTTGTTATTCTTTGTTTTTGAAATTTTTTATGATAATTTCTTCTTTTTTTTCCAATTCTTTTGGTGAATGTTATTTGATTTGTTCGGTAAATGTTTTAAATTATTCTATTTTGATTTTCTGCTTTAACTAATAAAGGTATGAAGAGAATTTAAAATAAAAATCCTTTTTTTGTTTTATTTATTTTTTGAATAATATGATAATTATTTAAATTTAATTATTTTTCTTTTGAGAAAATATTTAAAGAAAAAATTTTAGGTTTTTTACATATTTTTTACAGTAATTTTTGGATTTTAAAAAGATTATTTTGTTTATTTTTTAACTTTTGTTATTTTAATTTTTGAATACAATTTCTCAATATTGAAATGGAGAATTAATAGTTAATTTATTATTATTAAAAAAATTAATAAATAATCAATAATAATTTAATTTTTATTTTAAGTTCCTTTAAATTAATTTTAAATTAATAATATATTACTCAATTAAAAGATTTTTTAAATAAATAAAATATTTATTCTATTCAAATATACATAAATTCATAAAAAAAAAGGATTAAATATAGAAATCCTTTATTCTTTTTAAAATTAATAATTTCATAAAAAAAAAAATTATATAAATACACGAAAGACATTTTCATAATAAATAATTATAAAACATAATAATATCTATTATTTATTTTTATTTTTTTTTATATTAAAAAAAAACAAACATGTTTTTAAGTTAATAAAAAAGAAATTATTATATAATAATTTAATTAAATAATAAACATATTAAAAATCTAAAAATTAAATATTATTTAAAATATTATATTTACAATTAAGAAAACAAAAATAATAAATCAAAAAATATCAAAAAATGTCAAAAATCAAACAATTTGAAAAAATATTTATAATGATAGAAACAAGTATTCCAAAAAATAATATATTAAATGGTTTATTGATGTTTGTTAGAATAATTCCTCTTTTTTTAATAACACATGATTGGAATATTCACTTTAAATATAGTATATCATATTATATTTCACTCACAACTTTTTTACCTTTAATACATAAAACTAATGCTCAATTATTTTCTTTAGGTTTTATATTAATATTTTTTATTTATTCAATAATTAATATTATCATTTATGTTAAATTTTATAATCAATTAATTGATTTTAATAAAATATCAAATCCTTTATTTTTCAAATTTGGAATTAAAATTATGTATTTTATAAATTTTATTTTTTCTCCTTATATTTTTATGTTTTGTGTTGAAAATTATTTTTGTGAACCAATTTATGATGAAACAGTAAATTATAAGTTAATAAAAGCACATAATAATAATTGTAGAGATATAAAGAATATAATCATTTTAATTATTCAATCTTATTTAATTTTATATTGTTCATTCTTAAATATAGTATTTTCTTGTATAACTCCTAAACCTTGTTCTTTATCTTCTTCTTTAATTATTACAAAATTAAATGAAATTAAATTTAAATTAGTTTATTTTCCTTTTTTTCAAATTATTTTAGTTTTTGATTATTATCTTCCTTTAAAAATATGTGTTATAATTAAAGGCGTTGTTAGAATGTTATATATTTATTATTTTTTTAACCTCATTTTAAATGAGAATAAAAATTTTTATACTAATTTTTACTTTAGAATAAGTGTTCTTTATATTGATTCAATGTGTTTTTTTTCTTGTATTATAGAATATTTTTTTTTATTTGATTATAAAAATAATTTCGAATATTTACAAAAAAATGGAACAATAATAATATTTAAATTATTAATAGAAGGAATTTTAGCTTTTATATTAATTCTTAATTTTTTATTTAATGAAAAAAGAGTAATAATGAAAGTATTTAATGGAATAATTTCTCAGGAAAATTCATATGAATTATTCAATAAAATATTTTTTATTTTTTATCATCCTGAAAAAAAATTTGGGACAGATATTTTATATGAAATAATTGAAAATTTTGATAATGAATTTAAAATTCATATATTAGAAAAAAAATGCAATAATTATCCAGGAATTAAATGTTATTGTTCTAATTACTCTTATCAAGATTTTATTAATCAATCAGAAAATTTTTTAAATGTTGTAAATGATATTAGAAATGGAATAAAAAATAAAAATAAAATATTAAAAAATGAATTCCCAATTATATATAAATATATTGAAAATTTAATTAAAATTCAATTAATTCAAAATAAATCTTTTTCTAAAAATGAATTCTATTATTTGGTACTTGTTTTTTTTTATATTATGTTTGATAAAAATTATAATAAAGGTTTATTTTATTTAGAAGAATTTTCAACAACAAAATTATATAAAACTCATAAATTAATTCAATTACAATGTAAAATAATAAAACTTGAAATTTTCGAAGATTATAAAAATAATTTAATTGATACACCCGATAAATCAAACAAAGACAATTATGAATCTTCTTTTAAAGAAATATATAAAATTTATTCAAAAGTTTCAGAAGTTGTTTTTGTTGAGAATAATCTTTCAGAAGTTATAAAAATTTATATTAAATTATTACATTATTTAAAAGATAAAGATTGTTCTTTACCTCAATTTATAAAATTAATAAAATCATTTAATAAATCAATGAAAAAGATGAATAATACTTTATTAAATTTATTTTTAAAAAATATTACTTCATCTTATCATTTATGTGCTAAATTAAGTTTATTTTATTCTTTTTTTTATTCAGTATTGCCAAAAAATATAAATAAATGTTTTAAAAATATTTTCGAAATTACTTGTAAAGTTGAAAATTATTCTACTATAATATTAAATATATCAATAGAAAAAAAAAATTGGGAATTTATATTTAAATATCTTTCTGATAAATTATGCTTTGATTTAGAATATAATTTAGATTATTTAAAAAATAAATTATTTATTGATTTTAATCCTGAAAATTTAAGAAAATGTTATAATTATAATATTATTGAAAAAATAAGGTTAGGTAATAATAAAATTATTTTAAAAGAAATTATATTTATTAATAAAAAAAATCATGCAATTTTATATGATTTAATTGGAATTGTTGTTTTTAAAGGAGATAAATTACAATTATTTTTTAAAGTTTATCCTTATAAATTTACATGTAAAAATGATAATAGAGAATATAGTAAAAAAATAAATTATGAAAATAAAGAAGAATGTTATGTATTTTTAAATAAAAAAGGAAAAATTTTTGCAATAAGTAGGTTATTTGAAAAATATTTTTGTTTAACTTTACATTCAATAAGAAAATATAAATTAAATTTATTTAAAGATATATTAAAAATTGAATATATGGAAAATAAAAAAATAATAAAAAAAAATTTAGCTCAAGTATTTGATAATATATCTTTTTTAAGTTATAATTTAATGCAAAATTCTTCAAATGAAGAATTTTCAAATATATATAAAAAAATAAAAGATCTTCAAAAACTAGTTTTAGAAAAAATAAATTCTAATTTATTATGTTTTATAGAAAAAAGAGAATTAGATAAAAATAAAAAAGAAACAAAAAATTATTTTTTTGTTTGTTTTTATATTGAATTTAATAAAGAATTATTTCCTTTTGAATCTTTTTTTGGAAAAAATTTAAATCCTTATTTAATATTTCCTTCAAAAGCAAAAATAGGAGATTATATTTCAACAACTAAAAAAGCTAAAAAACAACCTTTACAAAAATTTGAAATAAATCATAATCAAAATGAAGTTTTAATTAAAATTCGTCAAATTCAAATTTTAACAATTAAACAATTATTGTTAAAATATAATATAAAAATAAATGAAAGTTTAAATTTAAATGAAAAAGAAGAAGAAGAGTTAAATTCATATAATAATATTGTTGAAAAAGAAACAACTAGAATGATATTAAATTCTACTTCTACGAATATTTCTTTAAATAATAATTCAAAGAATAAAAATGAGGAATCAATAGATCATATAGACAAATTTTTTTCAAATAATCAATTTGATAATAATTTTAAGAAAATTAAAAAAAATAATATTTGTCCTTTAAAAATTCAAATAAATTTCCAAATTACAATTTGGATTTTTTTAACATTAACATTTATATTTTTACAAGCTGTAATATTACAAATATCAAATAAACACATAAAAAAAGTAATTATTCTATCAGATATATTAAAAAATTCTTTAACAACAAGAAATATGATATATACTTTTATATCTAGTTTAATAAGAATGCAATATTCAGTAAATAAATTACAAAATGATACAATAATTGATAATGGATATACTAATGAAATGTCTTTTCATAAGCAAAAAATTTTAGATAGAGCGAGAGACTTTTTATATTATTTTAAAATCTTTGAAAGACAACTAAAATATTTAAGTGATTTTAATATAAAAGAAGCAATAAATATATATTATCAAGAATTAGATTATATAAGTGTTAAAAGTGATAATTTAATTACTAAACATTCTTTAAATTCTATTTTAGCTAATTGTCATTTACAAGCTTTTCAAGTAATTGAAAATGATATTGAACCTTTTTTTTTTAATGTTTCTTATTACACTATTGAAAACAGAGAATTATTAAAAGAATCTGCTTTTTTTCAATTTGTATTTGATAATTATTTTTGTAATGGAAAATATACTTGGGATGAAGTTGATAATATTATATATAATTTTATTGAGAAAGAATCGAAGAAAGAAATTATTATAATTATTTTAATCAGCTCTCTTTGTGGATTTTTATATATTTCTACTTTCGGGGTTCAAACCTATTTTTATATTAAATTAACTGATAAAATTTTTGGAAAATATTTTTTAAATTATAATTATCTTCAATTCTTTAATTCTTTATTATTAAAAAAAGTAGATTTAATTCAGAAATTTATAGATAATTCTAATATAATAAATTTATGTGAGTTTAGTCAAGTAAAAATAACCTTTGAAAGTAAATTAGAAGATAATCAAATTTTTAAAAATAATTATATTAGAATAAATAATAAAATGCCATCAATAATAAAAGCTTATAAAATAAGAGAAATAACTTCAGAAGATATTCACATTGAATTAAATAAATGTTCAACATTATTTTTAACTACTCCAAGTATAAATCAAAAATTAATGAAAAAAGATTCAATGAATACTAATGATAATAAAACTTGTATTTATAATAATAATAAAAGTGTTTTTTCTCCAATTATGAATAAAAGGGAACTCCGTAATAATAAAAAAATTCAAATCAACAAAAATAAAAAAAGTAAAAATTCTAAAAGAATGTCAAATAATTCATCAATAAATAATTTAAATAAATCAAATGTAGAAAATTCATTAAATTTATTAGCAGAATTAAATAAAGTACACAATAAAAAAGAATTACTAAAACCAAAAGATTATATAAATTACTTTATATTTCTTTTAATTTCTGTTCTTTTATTAACAATATTTTGTATAATAAATATGTATGTAATAAACAAAACATTTAAAACAAGAATAATTTTTGTTTTTACTTTTAAAAGTTTAATAGAAACAATAAACGATACTATAAATATTTATTTAGTATATGCAATAACCTTATTAAAAGGAGAACCAATAATTTTTTCATATAAATCTAACGGTTATTTATCTCTTTATAAAGAAATAGATTATATAAATAAAATAACAGAACATAATATTATAGAAGAAATGTATATTAAAAATGAAATTAATACAGCAAAGTTTTTTGGATTATTAACAATTCATGCAAAAAAATTTAAATTTTTAGGAGATTATGTTAATCAATTAAGTGTGGGTTCAGGATGTAAATATTTTATTGATTATTATTTTGAAAATAAAGATCATTATGATTTTTCTTATTTAAATGTTTTTAATTATGATTCAAATGATTTAATTAAACAATGTGAAAATGTAAGTAATGGAATTAATAGTCAGGGTTTAACTTTAGCAGCAAATAATTTAATTAATTCATTAAGAACAAGTTATTTTGAATTTAAAGAAGATAATTATAAAGGAGAAAATTTATTAAAAAGATGCAATGATGAAGTTTTTGTTGGAAGTATGATTGAAATTGATTTAATTTATGATAAATTTATTATTAATTTAATTATTTGTTGGTCTCAAGATTTAGATATTGTTCAAACTAACTTTGATAATTTAAATTATTTTACTTTTGGAGTTATTATTTTTTTAATTGGGATTATTTTCATTTTTTATATGATTTTTTTTCCTATTAAAATTTTGAAAGAAAAATATATTATTGAAGAAGCCGAAATTAGTTATTATAATACTATTATGTTTTAAATAAATGCTTTTTATTTATTATCTGTTTTGTTAATAATTAATGAAATATATTTTAAAATAATTTAAATATTTTATTATTAGTAAATAAATTTTATAATATTTTTATTTAATATTAATTTTCTTTTTCTTTAAGGATTTTTATTTTAAGAATATAAAAAATTTTTAAGGAATAAATTATATTTGAAGATAAATAATATATAAAAACAAATTAAAAAACTGAAATAAATAATTAATATCTGAAAAAAATTCTAAAAAAAATAAATAATGGAAATCATTTTTCTTAATAAAATAATATACAAAAAAAAACCAAAATAAATAACAAAAAATTTAACTTTCAAAATAAGATTGAATTTTAATATTATCATCTTCATTTTTTTTTTTTTTTTTATCATCAGTATTAATTTCAAAAGATTTACTAGAAGAATCTAAATAATTAATTTCTTCTCTTTCATTATCATCATTATCTTCACTATTACTTCTACTTTCAGAACTATCAGAAAAAGAATTAGAAGAAGAAGAATTATCAGAATTATTCATTAAATGTTGATTTTTTAACATAAATTCATTTTGTTTTATTTTTGCTCTTCTTGCTTCTTCTTCTCTTCTTTCTTTTTCTCTTTTTTCTTCTAATATTTTTTTTTCTTCTTCTTTTTTTTTCTTTTTTTCTCTCTTTTTAATTAATAATTTTTTGGTTCACTTTTTTTTTTTTTTTTTTTTTTTTTTTTTTTT
>JAEEGK010024322.1_pt1 | contig 12568 bp, 9 predicted proteins | sample 8958771 | NCBI WGS metagenome assembly JAEEGK01 (sample SAMN16246547, study PRJNA631951) | gut metagenome | biome: gut microbiome; feature: rumen; material: SC-attached | host: Bos | place: Iran: Karaj | collected 2018-10 | reverse complement strand
AAATACTTTATATATTAACTTAGTTTTAATATAAATAAATTATATTATAATATATATTAATTTTTTTTTAAATGTTTTTAACTTGTCATTTATAATAAATAGCCAAAAAAAATAATAGAAAATTAAATAAAGAATAATTAATTTTTTATTTTTTGATACTGAAATTTTTAATTAACCATAATTCAAAATCTTTTCCTTCATTTGTTTTTAATTGAGTTTTATTTTGAATATCAAAATCTAAATAAACTTTTTTATTATCAAATAAATAATTATTATTATCAATTTGTTCAATTTTAATCATAGGTATTAAATTCATACTATAATTTCTATTAACAATTTCTTCAATTGTTTTAACAATTGGATCATTTTCATATTCTTCGTTTTCATTATCATTTCCATTTTTATCATTTGAATAAGTTTTATCTCTTTTTTTTAATATTTCTTTTAATTCAAAAGCTTCATTTTTAGTTAATTTTTTTGTTATATCTAAATTACTATTTTTTAAAGTATTTAAAATATCTATCATTATATAAATATCTTTATTATCTGGAATGTCAATTATACTTAAATTATATTTTTTATTTATTGATTGTTGTTTTTTAAGTATTTTATCATAATTTTTGATTAAATTTTCTTTGTTTTCTTTTTTTGTATTCAATTCGTTGTTTAAACTTGTTGATTGCTTTATAAAATCTTTTTTTTCGTTATTATATTTTTCTTTTTCTAAAACATATTTTAAATGGATTTGTTTTGTTTTTTCTTTTAATTCTTTGTTAACTTTTTTAATATTATTTATTTGTTCATCATATTCTTTTGAAAGATTATTACTTTCATCTAATATTTTAAAATAAATTCTTCTTTGTTCTTCAATATTATTTGGAATATATAAATCAGTATTCAAAATTTTTAATTCATTTATGAATTTATTAGACCTTTCAATGAATTTATCAATATTAATATTATTATTTTCTTTATAATTGTCGTTTTCATCTAAAGAAACATCACTTAAATTATCATTTAGAATATTATTTATATTTTCTTCTTTAATATTTTTATTATTATTTTCTTCATAATTCTTCTTATTTAAAGTATTTAATTTCTTTAAATTTTTTAAAATTTTTTTATCTCCATCAATGACATTTTTATACTTTTCAGAAACATTTTGTGTAATTTTTTCTTTTTTTTTTCGAACATTTTTTAATAGTTCAGTTAAAGATTTAGTTTGATCATTTAAATCATTATCTGAAAAGTTAGCATCTAATAATTTACCTTCTATATAAATTTGTCCTTTTGACATTTCAGCTTTTAAAATATCAGTATGAGATCCCAATAAATTTAATTGATTATTATTTAAAAGAAAATATGCCCATTTTTGAAAAGATAAATTATTCGAATAAAAATATTTTTTATAAATATAAAAATCACCTTTTCCTATTCTTATATATTTATTATCTTCATAAAGTAATATCGAAAAAGTAATTTTATTTCCTTTTTCACTTAAAGGATTATTGAATTTCATTATAAAAGGTTTTGTCTGAGGATATGATATTCTATATGAAGAATTATTATAATTTAATTCAATCTGACATTTATTTGAAGGAAAGGATGGTATTAATAAATTTGAAAATGATAGTTGGAGTTTGCAATCATTTAGCTTTTCTTTGAATTTCTCCTTTTGATTTAACGACATTAAATTTATTTTTTTATATATTTTATTTGAAAAATCAAAAAAATAAAATGAATATGTGAAAATTGAAAAAATTTAAGTAAATTGAAATTTCTTTATAATTATTTTGTTTATAAATATAATAAAAGTAAAATCTATCATTTATATCATGAAGTAAATGGTAATTTTTTTATTTATTAAATGATTTATAAATTGAATGTAATTTGAATTTAATTAAAAAATTATAAATTCTGAATAATAATAATTATCAAAAGGGATTTTGTTTAACTTTTTAATTATTCCTTTAAGTATTATGCATTTATTTTTGATTTCTTAAATTGTTTATAAAATTATTAATTATTTTTGAAATTATATCTTATGATTTATTTTTTTATCATGAAAACATTGAAATATCGAAAAATTTTTTATTATCGTATACAGTTATCATTTCTTAAAATTAATTATTAAATTATTATTTTGATAAATTAAAATTAAGCTTACAAAATTTACTTTTTACAAATAATATATAAAATAATTATAGATGATAAATTTTTAATTCACTCAGGAATAATATCAATTGTATTATGATTATTATAATTAGTTATTCTTTGATGTCCTTGATATAAAAACATATTACTTTGATTTATATTATTATTACTATAATTAGAACTGAATTCAGTACTTTCATGTGAAATATTATTTAAGAATTTTTTTTTGAAATTTTTTTTATAATTTATATTTGGAATATGTGGTAAAACAAGTTCATTATTTGATTCAGATATATTTTTCAGATTATTATTATTTGAAATATTATTAGAGAATGATGTAGAATTATTATCGTTTAAAACTTCAGTTAAAATTTTATGATGTAATTGTAATTTTTTTTTTCTTAATTTATTTATTTTTTTTATAGATTCAACTTCTGTAAATTGTATCATTTCACTTATTCCATTAGAATTATCATTTGGATTATTTGTTGTTGAATTTGTATTAAATGATGAAAAATTTCTTGTTAAATTTTTAATTTGAATATGGGAATTTTCTTTTTCTACTTCATTTTCTTTTTCTTCTTTAATTGTTTTTATATATAAATTATTGTTATTATTGATTTTACTTAATGATTTACTTTTAGTATTTAATTCAAATATTTTTTTGTCTTTTTTATCACCAAAAGGAATGTGGAAATTCTTTTTTTTTAAATTTATTTTTGGTAATTTAGGAACTTTATTTTTTACTTTATTAACATTAAATTTATTATCAGTAATATCAAAACTATCAATAGAGGAGGAATTATTAATATTAATTTGCTTAACTTGAATGACATTATTAACTCCAGTATTACATTTACTAATTTTATTATTCTTATTATTTTTATTTTTACAAAAAGCACTATGTGAATTTCTATTACTTTCCATATTTTCATTTTTTTCATTTTTATGAATAGTATTATTATTAATATTTAAACAACTTAAAGTATTATTACTATAATTTGCTCTGGGTAAAATTTTATTAATTTCTTTCATTTGCTTTGGCATTTTTAAAGTACTTATCATACTTACAGGTCTATTATTATTATTATTATAAACTTCATCATCTTCACAATCTCTAAAAAAGCTTTTAATTGGCATAGAATCCATCCATTTTAATAACATATCACAATTAGGTCTTTCTTCACTTCTAACTTTTAATAAATTATTAATAACATTTCTTAAAGAATGACTATATATTCCAGGAATAGTTTTAAATTTTCCACTGATAATTTTATTAAATACATCTTCAAAACTTTTCCCAATAAAAGGAGGTTTTAAAGTACATATTTCATATAATATACAACCAAGACTCCAAATATCTGTTTTAAAATTATATGGTTTATCCTTCCAAATCTCAGGAGATGCATAATATGGAGTTCCAGTTTGAGTATTATTTAATAATGAATTTTTAATAACTTTTGAAACATTCATATCTCCTATTTTACATGTTCCATTTTTATCTAAAAATATATTTGCACTTTTTAAATCTCTATGTATTATTTTATTATCATGTAATGATTTTAATCCTATTACAATTTGTTTAAATATTTTCCATATTTCTTTCTCTGAAAAGTGTTTATTAGATTTTTGATATAATAATATTTTATTTTCTAAATCACCATCATTTAAATAATCCATTATTAAATAAAGGGATTTTGAATTTTCTGAATAAAATGCTTCATGATATGAAACAACATTTTGATTGTGAATAGAAGCTAAAATTCTTATTTCATTTAAACTATTATTTATTTCTTTTTGAGATAAATTTGGCAAATTTACTGTTTTCATTGCATATATTTTGTTATCTACTTTTCTTCTTACTTTATATACTGCTCCAAATGATCCTTTCCCTAATTGACTTATAATTTCAAAATTTGATATTGACATTATTAATTAATTTATTCTCTTTATTTTTTTTAAAATAATTATAATTTATATTACTAAAATTAATTGTTTTAAACGATAAAAAAATAAGAAAAAAATAAATATATACAAAAATAGTGTTTGGATATGCAAATGATAGAAAAAATTTACTGAAATATATATATATATTATTGAAAGATTAACTTGTTTGAAAATTTTAATAAATATTTTATTGATTTATAAGTTCACTAAATAAAAATTAGTATTTGAATTATGAATTTTATTATATTTCAAAATGAAGAAAATAATTATATTATTTAAATAATGAATTATATTTAATAAACTGCTGAAGGATAGGTGGACTATGAAATTCTTTGTATTTTTTCTTTAATCTATTTACTTAATTTTTCAATTTTTTGGTGTTTTAAATAATATTTTTCAAACATAAAAAAAATTTTTTTGAAAAAGGAAATTTAAAGAAATTTATTTAATGGTATTTATTTGCTAAAATAATTAATAAATTATTCTGTTGATATATAATTAATTCATATATATCGTATAGTATTTAATCATGAAATTATTATTTAAATATTTTATAGAAAAATAAATGTGAATTTTATTTTAAATTCCTTTAATTTATTTAATGTAATATCCAAATCAATTTAAAAAAAAATGTGATTTAAATTAGAGTCATTTTTTTATTTATTTTTTGTATTAACTATATTTTTTGATTTATGCTCTAAATGAAATTTTTATTTTGTTCATTGAATAAAGAATAAAATTGTTTCATAAATTATTTTCTATATTATTTAATTTACAAATAACTTTCAAATAATTAATTATTATAGGATTTACATTTTTTAAATGTTTTTTATTCATTTAATTTTTTCTATTGTATAATTATTATTATTGTAACTTGTTTTTCTATAATTTTATTTTATGGATGATTAACTCATTTCACTTTCTATTTCTTTTTTAATAATTATTTATCCCATTTTCCCATTATTAATGAAAAAAATAAAAAACATAAAAATAAATAATTAAATTGTTTATCATTAAAATATAAATTAAATTTCCTTTTTCGTAAAATAAAAAATTAATAAAATAATTCAAATAAACGAAATTACTTTTAATATAAAATGAAATATTTTTATAAAATATTTTATTCACAATTATAAAAAAATGAATGAAATATCATTTAATAAAATCTAAAGAAAAAAAATTAAATCTAGAAGAATTTAATTATAAAACTCTATTAAAAGCATGTATATGTTTAAATAAAATTTTCGTTATTTAATTTTTGATTATAAAAATCTAAGAAAATATATTTAAAAGTTTTTGATAAATTATGATTGATTTCATTGATGTCTTCAATCACATTTTTTTAATAAAAAATCTTAATATGTTTAAAAATAATTTATAAAAGATATATTAAAGACACATTAATACAAAAATATTATTGAAACTTGGAATTGAATTAATAATAGATTAAAATAAAAAAATTATGATTTTTCCCAAAAGAAATAAAAATATAAAAGTATTAAAGATTTTTTTATAAAAAAATGTCAATTCAACTTACAATTCCTTTAAAAAACGATTTATTATTAGATAATAAAATTCTTCAAAAAAAAAGATATAAAAGAAATGATGTAGAATGGACATTAGAAGAAGAATATCTTTTTTTTGAAGCACATACATTTCTAGGAAATAAATGGAAACGTTATTCATCAATAATATCAAAGTAAAATAAAATATATATAATTATTTTAGAACTCCAAAAGAATTAAAAAATCATTTTCATACTTGTATAATTAAAAGTGTTAGAAAAATTATTAATCATAAATTTGATTATGAATTGAAAGATATAATGAGATATTTTTATGCTTTTGAATATTTATTTAAAATGATTAATGATTATGAAGAGAATAATGATTGTTTTAAAACTACTCATTTTGAAAAAATTATTAATTCAAGAAGAAAATATAAATTTAATCCTAAATTATTAATTAAAAATAAACAATTATCAAGTGAAAAAATTTCTCTTTATAGTCATCAATTAACTCAAGAAATTCTTTTAAATAAACCAGGTATAAAAAATTTTTTATCATTTATACATTTTGAAGAAAAATTTAATGTAAATAATGTACTATGGTTATTTTCAATAATAGTAAAATCTAAAATGATAAATAATTGTAAAAAAATTTTGGAAAAAGGTGAAATTAAAGATAAAGAATATATTATAAAAATGCAAAATTATTTAGAGGAAAACTCTAGTTATATATATTTTGATGACATGTTCTTTAATAAGAACTAAAAGTTTAAATATCAAAGAATTTATTTTAGTTTTAATTGAAATATCAAATGTGAATAGGTAAAATTAGTTTTTTGTATTTTTTTTGTTTTATTTATTGATAATTTAAATTAACTTTTAATATATGAAATATTATATCAGAAAAATTAATTTTAAAAAATAAAATGTAATAAAAATTTAATTTTTTGTTGAATTTAATCATATTTTTAATGTATGGTATATGGTATTCCTTGAAACATATTTATTTTTTTCTTTCATAAAAAACTAAATAATGATGAATTAATTAAACATGAAATAATATTGATTAGAAGATATTTTATGTTTTGAAAATAAATTATAATAGTGGATATATAATATGAACTTCTTTCCTATTTTATCTTAAAAAAATATAACATCCTTTCTACTTTTCAATATGCTTTTTTTAAATTTTGAAAAAAGAGAATATTTTATAATATTAAAAGATGATTTTGATAAAACATAAACTATTATTTTTTTTCAGTCAAATAAAAAAACATTAACTCCAAAGTTTAGCATAAAAAAGTTATTATTTATAGAGTGCTAATTTATTCAGGAATTAATAAAAAAAATTAAAAGAAGGAATGAAAATATCTTTCTCATAAAAAATTAATCAAACCACAAAATATACATGATTATAAATATCAAAAAATTCCTAAATATATTTCAGAAAAAAATTAAAAAAAAAATAAAAAATTCAAAAATCTCAAAAAATAAATTTCTAAAACCTCAAAAATGGTGTTAAATACTTAGAAATTTTAATATCAGGATGTTGTACAGCACTAAAAGTGACAAATTCAGGTTTCATATTTCCTCCTTTGAAAATGATAATAGCACCTTTATTACCCATTTGATCACAATAATTAGGAGCACTGAAAACAGTAATGACTTTATTTCCAGGTTCAATTTCATAACCTTCTTGTTTGACTTCATGACTTCTAATAAGTAAATCTAATCCATTATCATTTAAAAATCTTTCAGCAACATCAGGACCAAAACTCATTCCAACTCCTCTTTTACTAGGAATTCTCCCCATTTCTTTACAAGGATCACTCCATAACATTTCACTCATTAAACCTTCTTCTGGTATTTCTCTAAATCTATCAATTTTTTTTAAATCTTCTATTTTAACTCCATCTTTACTAAATAATCCTCCATGAACTACTAAAACTTTTTTATTTAATATATGTCCTAAAGGTAATGTATTAAAGAATTCAACGAAACATTCATATAATTCATTATCATATTTATCAGCAACTTCAGCTTCAAAACCATACATTTTATTCATATTTCTATTTTCATGGTTTCCTCTTGCTAAAAATACATGATTTGGATATAATATTTTAAAACACATTAATGTTGTTATACATTCTACACTAAAAACTCCTCTATCTACGAAATCTCCGTTAAACAAATATGGATTTTCTTCACTAGGATATCCATTTATTTTAAATATATTTAATAAATCATAAAATTGACCATGTAAATCTCCTACTACAGTAAATTTAGCATTTTCTGGTATTGTTATATCTATTAATGATTCTTTTTGATTTGAGAAATATTCTTTTAATTTTTTTAATATTAATAATAAGAATTTTTTGTGAATGTATTTTTTACTTTTATCTTTTTTTAATTCCATATCTTGCATATAATCTATTAATTTTAATATCCATTCTTTATCAAATTCACAATTATCATTCATCTTTGGTCCTTCATATGATGATTCTACTGTTATTTTTTTTAATAAAGATTCTATTGTTTGTTTTGAACTTCTTCCTTCTGAATTAAAAGCATCCCAAAAATTTTTTTTTTTTATTCTAATTTTACACAAATTTATTTTTTCTTTTAAATTTGAATCATTTGGAAATTTTTCTAATAAAAAAGAATAATCTTTAATTGCTTCCTTATATTTTTCTAAAAATGAATTTGCATCTGCTCTTCTATAATAAGCTTTTAAATAAGTTGAATCTATTTCAATAGAATTATTTGCATCTTGAATTGCTGAACCATAATTTTCTAATTTTAAATCTACTAAAGCTCTATTTGAATAATATATTGAATTTTTTGTTGTTTCAATTTTTAAATTTATTGCTGCTGAATATTTATTATATGCTTCTTGAAATTTATTTTCTTTTAATGCATTGTTTCCTTCTTCTTTAAATTTTTCTGCTATTTTTAAACTATCTTCATAATTTGAATCTCCTAATTTTATTTGATACATTGATGTTTCTAAATTTTTCATTTCTTCATCATCTTTTTTTTTCTCTGGTTCTTTTTTTGTTTCTTCTTTTTGTAATTCCTTTTTTTCTTCTTCTTTTGTTTCTGGATTACTCATTTTTTATTCTTTAGGTTTTAAATAAATGTTTTTTTATTTGATTGATTTAAAAAATAAAAAATTCAAATTTATTAATATTTTTTAATATTTTTTTTATTTTTGTTCTCTTTAGAAATATTATATATTTTATTATTTTAATAATATAATTGTTAATTTTAATTATGGTTTATTTACCATTTTTCTTTTTAACTTTGCTTTTATTGTTAAAAAAAGATATAAAAACTTATTAAAGGATTAATTTAATATTTAATATTTATTTTATTTATTTTTAATATTAAAAAAAATGAATTTTCATAGAATAAGAACTTTCGAACCAAAAAAAGAAAAATTTAAAGATGTGTTTTTTGGAAAAAATTCAATAAAAACTCTTCCAGATAATTTTTTTGAAAAAATATTAGATGCTGAAATGAAGTTGAAAACAGGTTTTTCAATGGATGTTCTTCAAGAATTAATTAATTATTATACAATAGCAATAGAATATTATGAAAGTAATAATGATGAAAGATATAAAAGATATTCTCAATCTTTAAATTTATTATTATCTCAACCTGAAGTTTTAAAACATATATCAATGCAAACTAAAACTGGGAAGATAAAAGTGTTAAAAGAAGAAAGAAAAAAAGCAGTATTGAATGAAATTGAAAAAGTTGATAAAAATATAGTCAAACAAGAAGCCCAAAAATTAATTAATTCTCAAAATGATTATAAATTAAAAGAAGAAGAAGCAAATAGATTAATTAATAACGATTTAATTGAACAAGAAAAGAATTTTAAAAAGAGATTAGAAGCAAAGAAAAAAAAAATAAAATTAAATAAAAGTGATATTGAAAATATTGAAGGTTTAGAAAGTAAAAAATCTATAAAAGAAAATAAAAATAAGAATTTAAATAATTCTTTTGAAATGATAGACCAAAATGAAAATATTTTTGGAAATGATTTTAATTTAGAACAAGTGAATAAAATACCAAATAATAATAATAATAATATAAATTTAACAGAATCAATAAATGCAAATTTAGAGTTTTTTTTTAGTGAATTTGACTCACTTTTTTCAGAACAAATTACACAAAAACTTATTAATGAAGTATCTAAACTGGAAAATAATAAACATAAAGAATTAACTGAAATTTGCGAAAAATATGCTAGATTAATCAAAGAAAATGAATGTAAATTAACTTTACCTGAAAATGATACTATTGAAGAAAAAACAAAAATCGGTGATGTTATTTATCAATTAGGAATTGAAGAAAATGAAAAAAAAATTTCAATTGAAAAAAAATATAAAGAAAAATTAAATAAATTAAAGAAAGATATGAAGGATAAAACTATTAATAATTTTGATTGGATTAGAAAATTCAAAGAAAAATATGTTAGTGATATTGAAGAAACTCTTCTTAATTATTATCAAAATAATTAATTTTTATATATAATTAATGATTGTTTAATTTTTGTTTAAAATTATTTTTTATTAAATTTAAACTTACTTTATTTACATAAATTTATAATTTCCAAAAACTTTTATATAAACTCTAAATTTAATTATCCATTTTTTAAATTAATGATCCATTTGAAAAGGAGGGGTCTTATTATAAACATTATTGTTAGATTTTTTTCTTTCATTACTTTCTTTTTCTTTCTCATATTCATTTTTCATAAAAAGATTTAAATCTTCATTTTCAACAAATCCATTGCTTTGATGATTTAAATTAATATTTAAATTTATATTAACATTCCAACTATTTCGATGATAACTTTGAATAAAGTTATCAATTTCATTTTTTTTATGTATATGAGATTTATTTCTTCTTGTTATTCTATTAAAAGTTAATAAATTTTTATCATTATCTTTATTAGAATAACTATTATTAAATGTGTCTGCTCTTTTAATTAGAGAATCATTATTATTGATTATACTTTTTGAATAATCTTCAGTTTTATCTTCTTCTTCAATAATTGCTTCAGTATCAATATATTTTTTATCAAATTTTCCAAATAGAAAAATATCTTTAAATTTTTTAATCCGATGATTTAAAGTTTCGATATCTTTATTATCTTTTTTTTCTTTTTCGATTAAACTTTCTAATTTTTTTTTTAAAATCAATAGTTTAACATTTAATTCTTCTTCAATTGTTTGAATTTCACTTTTTGAAGAAATATAAATATCTCTATTTTCTTCCCTTATACATTCAGCTTGCCTTAATTCATTTAATTTACATCTACTTTCTAAAATAAAAAATTCAATCCTTTTTATTTCATTTTCAATTCTAAAATTTAATTCTTTTATTTCTGTTATTTCTGATATTAATTTTTTTAATTTTTCATTATTTTCAAAATTTTTTTTTATTTCTTTTTCATTCTATTAATTAAATTTATATTTTACTTTCTTTAATAATTCATCTCTATCATAAATTTGATTTTTTAAAGAATTTGTTAAACTTTTATGTAAAATAGTTAAAGATTCTATTATAAATTCTTCATCATTCCTTAATGGATTTGTTGAAAAAAAATTAATTTCATGGGCTTTTATTAAATTTGAAAGTGATTCTAAAGATGATTGTTGGATATGAAATAATTTTTCTTGTTCTCCTATCATAAAATTTGGAGTTGATTTTACTTTTTTTGGAACAAAATGTTTCTTAAAATTTATAGAACTTTTTTTCATTAAAACCTTTTTTTTATTTTTTCTGATAAAATCAATTTTTTAATCTTAAACAAATAATAAAAATGATTAAATTTTAAAATCAATAAATAATTTAAAAATAATAAATAAATGAATAATATAAATATTTAAATAATAACGAATTAACTTAAAAAAGTATAAGAAAAAAAAATGAGTTCCAAACAAAAATTAGAAAGAAAAATATCAAAAGAAACATCAAAAACAACAAATTTAACTTCATCAAAACTTCAACAAAAATTAGAAGATGAAAATAAACAACCCCCAAAATTAGAAAAAACAATAGAACAAACTGAAGAAAATATATTAGAAAACGAAATAGAACATCCAGGACAAGAACATAATCATTTAAATGAAGAAGAAAATAAAATAATACAAGTAGAACAAAAAGATGATGTATTAATTGTAGAAACTAAACCAAGAGAAGAATATTTAAAACAAAAAATGCAAGAAATGAATTTAGATGATAATATTATTAATGGAGTTTCAAAAGGATTAAATTTACAAATTAAAAATGTTGAAGATGATATTGATGAAAATAATTTACTTATAACTGAAGTTAAAAAAGATTTAACTAAAATGATTAAAAATGATAGTGATGAAAATTTTATCAAAAAAAATAATAATAATAATAAAAGTTTTAGAGCTTTAAAAGAATTAAAAAGTGAACAAAGTAAATTAAAAAATAATATTAGAAAATTAGAAGAAAATGAGAAATTAATTGAAAAAGAAGGCTTTTTAAATTTAAGTATTGTTGATGAAAATTTAAAAAGAGATAAATTAAAAGAAATAAGAGAAAAAAAATTAGATGCTAATCAAAGAATAGAGCAAATTAATTATCAAATAAATAATATTTTAGCACAAGATAATTTAACTCAAAAAAATGAAAGGATAAAATTATTTTTAGAAAATTTTGAAAAAGAAAAAGAAATAACAGAATTAAGAGCAAAAATTTTGAATTATTTTGTTTATTTTTTCTTTATTTTTTATTTTGAATGGAAATGAATGTTTAAAAACCTTTGTTTATTGAAATATGGAAATAAGTTATTTATTTAGAAGATCTTATGTTTTATTAGTTCTAATTTTCACTATACTTTAAATAAACATTAAAAAATTAAAATAAATATATTAATAATATAATATTTTTCTTATTTTTTTAAAAAATTAAATT
>JAEEGK010024320.1_pt1 | contig 12568 bp, 14 predicted proteins | sample 8958771 | NCBI WGS metagenome assembly JAEEGK01 (sample SAMN16246547, study PRJNA631951) | gut metagenome | biome: gut microbiome; feature: rumen; material: SC-attached | host: Bos | place: Iran: Karaj | collected 2018-10 | reverse complement strand
GGGCGAAGGCTACAAGGTGGACTTCAAATCCGAAGTTCCGGCTAAGGTTCGCGAACTGTAGGAGGAGGTGTGCAGTTTTGCTAATGCTGGCGGAGGATTTATTTTTATCGGCGTTGACGACAAGGGCAAAATCATCGGCTGTAACATTACCAACAGCAAACGTTCGGCAATTTCTGACACAATTACCGAAATATCGCCTCAAATTGATTTTGAGATGTATAGTGCTGATATTGAGGGTAAAACGGTTTGGGTGATTGACATTCCCGAAGGCAAAGACAAGCCTTATATTTGTGGTGGAAGCGTTTTTGTCCGACAAGGTCCAAATGCCCAAAAACTCCGCACACGCAACGAGATGCTCGATTTTTTTCGAGAGTGCAACAGCGTCCATTATGATGCTACACCTGCCTACAACGTTGATTTACTGCAAGAAATCGACAAAGAATGTTTCGATACATTTTGCCGAATTGCCAAAATTTCGCGCAGCATCGACGACGCTCAAATCCTCGAAAACCTTGGTTGTTTCGACGAGCGCACCGGCAAACCCAAGGCGGGTGCAGTGATGTTTTTTGCATCGCATCCCGAAGTCCATTATCCTCAATGTTGGGTGCATTGCGTGCTGTTCAAGGGCACCAACAATGTTTTCATAATCGACGATAAACGAATGTACGGCACTGTATATCAACAATATAAATAGACCATTGATTGGCTGATGCAAAAAATTGAAATGCGTGTTATTGTTGACGATGCCGGTCCTCACAAAGAAGTTTTTGAACTTCCGATTGACGCACTTCGAGAGGCAATGATTAACGCCCTAAGCCATCGCGACTACTACGAATCGGGTGCTACTATTGTGGTTGCAGTTTACGACGACCGTGTTGAAATCAGCAATCCAGGAGGACTATTGCCGCAAGTGGCAGAAAATTTCGGACATAAGAGCCTATCACGTAATCCATTTATATTCAGTCTGTTTACTCGGATGCAACTTGTAGAAAAAGTTGGTTCGGGCATTCCGCGTATGATAGGATTGATGAAAGAATTTGGTCTCAACGAGCCAATTTTCAGCAAGGATGGAATCTTTTCCATTTCGTTCCCAAAAACCATCGGCAAATTTGTGGATGCAACTACGGAAAAGAATGATTCCAATGATAATGTCGGTGTAAATGTCGGGATAAATGTCGGGATAAACGAACAGCAATTACTTGATTTAATAGCAAAAGAACCGACAATTACTGCGCATAAAGCGGCTAATATATTGAATATGAGTACACGACAAATGGAGCGACTTTTTGCATCGTTAAAAAATAAAGGTATTATTGCTCGTGAAGGATCTGATAAAAATGGAACTTGGGTTATTAATATGTCGGTGTAAATGTCGGTGTAAATGTCGGTGTAAATTGTAAAATGTTGTAGTAAAGATTACTGTAAATGTCGTAGAAAACTAAAACAATGATACGCGCCTCACATATCACTTTTTTTGTTGCAATGCTTCTCCTTGTCGCTTGCACTCAATCATCTGTAAACCAACCTATTTTTGATAAGGTTTACGGGTTGATAAACGATGGCGAGTACAAGATGGCGCAGGAGTATTTCAACAATCATAAGTCTGAAATCCATCCGCCGATGTCGCACGCTGATAGTATGTACTGCAACTTTTTGAACGAATATTTTGATTATTACAATACCGACGACAATGTGTTTTCTATTAAATCTTTTACCGACACTTTGCGTATCAACAATTTGATTGATTATTATGTTAAAAATTCTGATTATGAGAAACTTGCATATTCATTGCTCTTAAAAAGTCTCAAACTCTACATCTCCGCTCAGCACAACGATGGCGTTTATTGTCTCAAACAGGCTGAAACTATCATTAAATTGTTGGACAATAGCGAGTTGAAATATATGCTTGCGTCTGTAAATCTTAGTTACAATACCAACAATCTTGATTGCAAGGCGGCGATGCCATTGCTCGATACCGTTGCCAAATATGCTCATAATCAGCGCGAAAAGAATTATGGACGCATTATGAAATCGTTTTTTCTTTTTATCGACCATAATCCCGACCGCAACCCCGACGCTGCAAAACTCAATATGCGTCTTTGCGTTGCCGATACCACCGATTATTATTATCTGAGCAATTATGCGTGGATTCTTGCCGACGATGAACCCGAAAAATGCGAGCGTTATGCCCGTAAAGTACTCAACGACAGACCTCAATCTTTTGCCGCCGATTATGCCAAAATCGCCATTTTGAAGTTGTATTTTCGCCGTGGTCTTACTGCCGAGGCTGAGGAGTTTTTTCAGGAAAATCCATTGGCGGTTTCGTATCCGCAATTGATTGCATACGAGGAGTTTTACAATCATTACAAACTTGTCGGCGACTATCAGAAGGCTGCGAAAATGGCTGATGTGGTTATCTCAATCAAAAACATTCTTATTAATTGGGTCAACGACTACAAAGTGTCGCAAAACAGCCAAAAGTTTGATTTTGATTTGCAACAACTTGAAAATCAGAACCGTTTTCAGCGTTGGATGCTTGCGTTTGTTATATTGGTGGCGGCGATGGTGTTTGTGGTGGTGATTCAGAAACGCCGTTATGAGCGCGAATTGTCTATTAACCGTCAGATACTCAAAGAGTCGCGCGACCGTATCGACGAACTCAACACTCTTGAAAAATCTGATGAAAACGACAAGGAAATCCAACGTTTGCAGCGCAAAATCACCGAAATTGAAACCCGTTACGCCGAGATTTATCACGACGGCAAAATCCTCTACGACAGTATTTTTGTCCATAGCGGCAATTCAGGTCAGTGGAACAAAAAAGATTATGAAAAATTCCTTGAATATTTCAAGACAATCGACCTCAGCCTTCTTGCCCAAATCGAAGACGAATACCCCGGCATCAATCCCCGTCAAACCTTTTACAAACTTCTTGCGTCAAAAGAATACGACAAACCCTCGATTATGAAAATCATGGCAATACAAGAAGACGTTACATTCCGTGCGTTGAAGTCGAAGGTGGAGTCGCTGAGGAGGAAATAAGGGTCTGCATCGCAAATTTTCACAAATCTTTTTTCTCCCAAAAATTTCTCCCTACCTTTGCGGCCACAAACAACAGAATCATTTATTATGAACACAAAAAAACTTATATTACTGACTATTACTGCATTATGCATTGTTTCGTGCAAGGACGATGATGAGTACATTACCAAAAATGAATCTCGAAACGCTAATTTATTGAAAAACAGTACTTATGCCACAGGATCGGACAATTCGCTCCATTTTACCTACACCCCCGACGCCGACCGCGCTAAGGAAATTTACAATTATTTTCGCATCGACACTATTATCAACGATAATCTTTCTACTTGGGAAAAAGCATTGAAAATTTCCCAGTTTGTTGCCAACAATATTCCTCACCGCAATCAAAATCAACAGCCCGAAAAGCGTGATGCCATTTCGCTTTGGGAGTTTGTTAAAAACGTGGAACCCGGCATTAATTGTCGTTTGCACTCGATTGTTAATTCTGAATTGCTCTTTGCCGCCGGCATTACCAATAGGTTTATCACATGCCGACCCGAAAGTGCCACCGACAACGATTGCCACGTGGTAAACATTGTTTGGATTCCCGAAATGAGCAAATGGGTGATGCTCGATTCTGACCTATGCGCCTACATTACCGGTGAGGACGACACTCCACTTTCGCTTCAAGAAATGCGCTCGGCTTTGGCTCACGGAACCAAGTTTGATATACATTTTATTAAAAGTGTTTGGTTTTCGGCAGATTATTACAAGGCATATTGGGCAAAAAATCTTTATTGGTTTTGTTCGCACGAGAAACACGGTTTTAGCGTAGAGCCTGCCTCGGTAAGTAGTGGCGACCGTTACATATTGCTGATACCCAACGAATTTGATTGTTATGATATTGGCAAAAACGATGTTGTAACCCACGACGACGAAGCATTTTGGGCAAAACCCGAATAGAGGATAAACTTGGCTGCGGCGAATTTTCTTCTCAAAATTTTATCATTATTCAAAAAATATCCTTATCTTTGGCTTTACAATAAATCGATTTTTAACCTTATAAATATTAATAAAATGGAAGAAGAAGAAAAAGACAAGGAGAGCGTAGACGGTTTGATTAAGAAACTGATTTACCAAGGCATAGGCTTTGCCGCAATGACCAAGGAGAAACTCGAAAAGGCAGTTTCGGAACTCATCAGCAGCAACAAAATATCTGCCGACGAGGGCAAAAAAATTGTTGACGATTTTTCTACCAACGTGGATTCCAAGGCAAAAGAAACCGAAAAGAAAATCCGCGACGTGGTGAGCGAAACTATCGCCAAATTCCGTCCCGCCACCAAAAGCGAGGTTGAGGAACTCAAAAAACGTATCGAAACTCTCGAAAAACTTGTTGCATCGTTAGACTAACTTATTATGATAGATAAACTTGCGTCGCTCGGAATGAAAATGCTCAACGAAGCGGGCGACAAAGTGAAGAAATCGGTAGACGACCTTGTAGAAAAACGCCGTATCTCACGCGAGGAGGGAAACTCCATATTCGATGATTTTAAGCGCTTTACATCCGACAAGGCTAAGGATGCCGAAAAACTTATCGAGCAAATTGTTAACCGCATTATCGAGAAAATGGGTTACGAACACGCCGACGAGGTTGAAAAACTCCGCCGCAGAATTTCTATTCTCGAAAAACTTTACAAAATGAAGCAAGAAGAACGTAAAGGTCTTTAAATATGGCAATTAGGGCTTGGCGGGTGCGCAACCTCGGTCGCATTGGCAAGGTTGTGAACATATTGTTGCAAAACGGTTTTGAGGGCGTTGTTGAAACAACAGGGCTCCGACGTTTTTTGCCCAAAGACCACCGTGTAAGCGACAAAGATTCGTCGTCGCTTAACCGTTGGCAGCGCATTCGCCGGGTGGTGGAAGAGTTGGGACCCACAATGGTGGCGTTTGCCGACTATCTCGCCTGCCGTCCTGATATTCTGCCCGAGCCGCTCATCACCGAGTTGGCCAAAATTTCGTCGTCTACCGAGCCGTTTGGCAAGGCGCAGGCTATTGCCCAGTTTGAACAGGCCACGGGAATGAAGACCAAAAACATTTTCACATATTTCGACAGCACGCCGTCTTTTGCCGAGGGCTTTGGACGCACTTTCCGCGCAAAACTGATTTCGGGCGAAGATGTTGCTGTTAAGATACTTGTGCCTGAGGCTGTGGCTTCTGTGCAAACCGACATCACTCTTATCCGCGACATTGTTTCGCTTATCGAAAATTTTCTTGTAAACCACGGAATACCAAATCCTAAACAGTTGGTAGATTTGTTTGAGGAGACCATTATCCCCGAACTCGACCTTCGCAACGAGGCTAATATGATAGGACGTTTTCGCAAGGCGTATAGCGGCGCGGGGTCGTTTGTGGTGCCCAAGGTATATAGCCTTTACACCACTGTATCTACCTTGGTAACAGATTATTACAATTCTATTAATGTAAATAATTCTGCCGAGTTTGCATCGTGGGGAGTGTCGCCGCGCGATACTGCCGACAAGTTTATGAAAACCTTCGTGTCTGGACTTTTAGAAACGGGAGTTTTCCACACCTCGCCACGCTCTACTGTGGTTTCAGTACTTCCCGACGGCAAGGTTTCGTTTGCCGACTATGCCTCCACAGGTATGCTCACATCCGATCAAAGGATGCTTGTGTGCGATGCCGCCGCCGCTCTTGTGGCTCGCAATTCGCGAATATTGTCGGAGAGTCTGCGCAAACTATCAGTTGGTGGTGAAATTGATGATTATCAATCTTTTAGAACCGAAATTCAGTATCTTGCCGACAACCTTTATTATATGGAAGAAACCTCCACCTATATGCAGGAGTTTTCGCTTGGCATAATGCGCATAGCCTACCGTCACAAACTAATGCTTCCGCGCGAAGTGGTGGCATCGTTTACCTCGCTTGCCGCCGCCGAAAGGGTTGCCGTGTCGATTTACAGTGGTTTCAACATTGCAGGATATTTAAAACCATTTAGCAAAAAACTCTTTTTGGAGCGTCTTTCGCCCGACCGTCTCAAATCGCGCCTCAATCAAAATCTTTCGCAGGCATCTGATTTGTTGGAAACATCTCCGTTGGAACTTTCGCTCATTCTTAAAAAACTCCGTCGGGGCGAATTGATTGCAAATCATCGTATTACAGGTCTTGGTTTCTTAATTAAAAAGTTCGACACCGCAGCCAACAAGTTGGTTTATGCCGTAATGATAGCCGCGCTCATCATTGGCTCGTCAATCATTGCCGTAATGGGTCAGGAAACCACATATTCGCTGTTTGGTTTTCCAATTGCCGCCCTTGTAGGATATGCCGTAGCCTTGATTCTCTCTCTCTCGCTCCTTTTTTACACTATCAGAAACAGATTTGGCAGTAGAGGGAATAATCCAGATGGGGAGTAGACCTTATTCCCTAACTATCCAATTTTCAATATCTATGCCTTGGATATTTTTGAAGTCTTTGTGATTTTCCGTTACCATTACTAATTGGTTAACCACGGCGGTACAGCCTATAAGTAAATCAAAATCATCTTCTTGTGGAGTTCCGTTTATTCTTAGTCTGGCTTTTTCCTTTGCGTATAAATCTAAGGCATCCTTTATGGGATAAATAGTTATATCCTCAAATAATTCATCTAATTTTTGGTCTTTAAATTTTGCACCATCTTTCAATTTAGCGTATTCCTCGCCATATTTTAGTTCTGCAACAGTTATTTCACTTATGGCGCAGTTTTCTAAACCAATTGCTTTAACTTTTTGGTCAACTTTAAATTTATTTCTCAAAAAGCAAACACAGACATTAGTATCTAAAAGATATTTACTCATAGTTCCCATTCTTTTTGTTTAAAACGTCTTGACTTTTTTAAATCATCCAACATTTCATCAATGGGTGGAAAATTTTCATCGCTCCACATCCCGGCATAGTAATCGGCTGAATGTTTGGGCTTTTTGGGCTTGGCCTGTTGCAATAGTTGCTCGGCTACGCAGATTTTGTCCTCGTTGCTCAAAACGCTCAGCATCATTATAATGCTGTTGATTGTTAAATTCGTCTCTTTCATCACGTTCAAATTTTTGTCAAATATACTCATTTTTTCAAAATTACCAAAAACATTTTGTATCTTTGCGCTGATTTTTCCGGGATGTTTCCGGCAATAAATATTTAATACAATGGACAATACTTCAAGTAAAATTCCAGTAACAATTCTTACAGGATTTTTGGGCGCAGGCAAAACCACGCTCCTTAATAATATAGTGCGCAAATATAGCGATAAGCGTTTTGCGGTAATTGAAAACGAGTTTGGCGAGGTGGGTATCGACGGCGGACTTATCGTTGGCAATATCGACAATATGATTGAACTCTCTAACGGCTGTATCTGCTGCAACCTTAGCGAGGGTCTTGCCCAAACGCTCAACAACTTGCTTACTTCTAAATACACGTTTTCAAACCTTTTGATCGAAACCACCGGCATTGCCGACCCCGCAGGCGTTATCGACAACTTTGTGGGTTACGAAGAAATGCAGCGTAAGTTTGTAATTGACAGCGTAATATGCCTTGCCGATGCTATGACCTACGAAGACAGCGCCGCCGAACAACCCGAGGTGCACCGTCAACTTGCTGTTGCCGACATTATCCTTTTAAACAAAATTGAGGACGTAACTCCCGAACAGGGCGAGCGCGTTAAAAATCTTATCCGCACCGTTAACCCCACTGCAAAATTGTATTGCGTGTCGCACGCCGACATATCTAACGTAGACATTATCAACACTTTTGCATATTCCGCCGCCAATGTTGAAAAACTTGTGGTAGATTTTCGCAACGCCACACCTTTAAAATTTGAGGCAATGGACGCCGATTTTGGATCGTTTGCTCAAAATCCCGCCAAGGCAAAGGCATTCCGCCACAGCATTGTAAGCGAGGGATTTACAATAGAAGGCAGTCTCGACGAACAAAAATTTGTTTATTGGATTCAAGGCGTTTTGCAATATAATGCGTCTAACGTGTTCCGTATCAAGGGAATACTAAGCATAGCGGGCAAACCCAAACGGTTGATTTTCCAAAGTGTTCGCAACTTTTTCCTTGTGGAAGACGGCGAAGATTGGCAGCCCGGCGAGCAACGTTTTACAAAACTTGTATTTATTGGTCGCAAACTCGACCGCAAGGCTATACAAAATTATCTCGAAAGTTTCAAAGTAAACTAAATAATTATGGCAGACATCGTATTTAAATCCGACAAAGAGGGTAAATTGCTCGATTTTATGTTTGAAAAACTTGCCGACCGCAGTCGTACCGATGTGCGCGAAATGCTCAAATCGGGTCGTGTGGTGGTTTCGGGCATTGGTACAACGGCTTTTGACTATGCTCTAAAACCCGGCGACGAGGTGCGTATCCTTCCCAAACAGAAACTCCCCAAGGGTAGTTTTTCAAACAAATACCTCAATATCCTCTACGAAGACAACGATGTTATTGTGGTAAACAAGCGCGAAGGTCTGCTATCTGTGGGCACCGACAAAGATAAGGAAAATACAGCCTATCACTTTATAAATCAGCACGTAAGACGACAGGGTAGGGGACTTCATATTTTTGTTGTCCACCGCTTAGACCGCAAAACCTCTGGCGTAATGATGTTTGCCAAAAGTCTCCGTGCCCGCGATATGCTCCGCAACGATTGGAACAATATGGTGGTAGAGCGCAGTTATTTTGCTGTGGTAGAAGGCATTCCGCCCAAGAAACGCGACACTATAAAATCGTATCTTACTGAGGATAAAATGCTTAAAATACACTCTTCGTGGATCAACAATGGCGGCGACTTTGCCGTTACAAACTACGAGGTGCTAAATTCCAACGACCAGTTTTCGCTTGTGAAACTCAACCTCGACACCGGTCGCAAAAACCAAATCCGCGTGCAAATGAGCGAGATAGGCTGTCCCGTTGCTGGCGATGCTAAGTATGGAGCCAAAACCGACCCAATCCGTCGCGTCTGCCTCCACGCTGCCACCCTCGCATTTCGTCATCCTGCCACCGGCAAGATTATGAAGTTTGAAGTACCTGTTCCTGCTGGGTTTTATAAGGTGGTGAAGTAGGGGAGAATTTTTGTTAGTATAAAAATCCCACCATCCACAGTGGAATTTTGTTACCGCGTGGATTTTCAATATCATCTGCAAGAATGTAAGAATCAGATATTCCTGCTATTTGTTTGAATGTCTTTCCGTTGCCGCCAATCTCAAAAGTGTATTTGCCGTCAACTTTCAAATCTCCTTCTTGTTTGCCGTATTCAACGGTGTGATTGACACTTAGTTGGTTAACTGCAAAACATTCGCGTGCTGTGCCTATTTTTACAGGAGATGTGGCGAGCGCATAGAGAAGATTTGGATTTTCGAGCAAAATTTTATCTGGCTTCTGCATTTTTTTTACCGAAACCAAGTCGCTAAACAACAGATTTATAAGTTTTGCGTCGTTGAGATAGTTGAGATATTCGAGCACGGTGTTGCGTTGCAGCGATGTTGATTGGGCAAGTTTTGAAATATCCACATCAAAAGGAACATTTTGAGCCAAAACGTTAATTAGTGCTTTGATTTTGCGGCAATTAGATGGATTTACATTTCGTTGCTGCGGTAGTTCCACATCAATTACATAATTTTTGGTTTGCTCTATAAGTGGATAATAATCAATGGGATTTGATATATAGAACGGGTAATATCCGTATTGAAGGTAGTTGTGAAAATGTTCCAACGGACGGCATTGTGAGTTTATCTCTCTTGCTATTGCCGTAGAGTTGGTTAAAATTTCTTCCAATGTGTACCACCTTAGCGTTATTCCCTTGTAAAAATGCAGATATTCGCGAAACGACAGCCCTGGCATATTGTAATTGCGGCATCTACGCGATAAATCTGCATCTCCTGAAAGGAGTTTCAATAGCGACGAACCACTCATAACCACTTTTAAGGTGGGATATGTTTCGGAGATTTCTTTTATCTCGCGGCTCCAATTGTCATATTTGTGTACCTCGTCTAATACTAACAACTCTCCGCCAGTTTTGTAAAACTTATCAGCCACTTCCAAAATAGAGTGCTGACTAAAATATCCCCAATCTAACGAACAGTATAATGCCTTATCACTTTTATTTTCAAAGTTTTGCTTTATATACTGTCTCAATAGTGTAGATTTTCCAACACCTCTTGCACCTCTGATGCATAGCATCTGAGCCGACCAATTTATGCTATTGGTAAACGTACGCACAATATCCATCGACGTTGTTCTTAGCATAATATCCTGTCTGTCAAATAATACGTCCATACCTTCTAAAATTTATGCTTTTTACAAAAAGCAAAATTAATAAAAATTTGCTTTCTGCAAAAAGCATTTTTGAATAAAATTTGCTTTCTGCGGAAAGCAATTTTTATTATCTCTGAATATTCGTTTTTATCTTCGTTTTCATCATTCTGCAAGGTATCTACTATGTATGCCAATACTGCCAACTTCTGCTCGCGATTCATATTTCGCATAAGTTTTAGGTATGGAGCCATAGGAGTGTTGTCAAGTTTTGTTCTTAATGCTGCTGTCAAAATGCTGTTGTTGTTTGTTTTCTCTCCGCAAATATAATCAATCTTTTTTAAAACACCTGCACTTTATTAGTCAATTCGCTGTGATTTTGTTGAAACATATTCCCCACACTTTCAGTATAAACAATCAATACTAACATAAAACTTTTTTTGTACGAAACAGAAATAATAAATTTTAACATACAACTTTAATCGTACTCAGAAAAAAGCCTGGAAACTCTTTTCTCGTAGTAAGAAAAAGGTTAATGTATTCGCGGAATGCCCGTATGGGTTTTCGTGCACTCATCTTTATAGACCACCGTGGTGTGTCTATCTGACTATGATGAGTGCGCGGTTTCTTCCAGGCTTCCGTGAGTACGAATAGTTAGATGCACACCTTTTTTTATTGCCATACGGTACGGCGTTTCCTTCCTCAATTTTTTTGATAGTGCGGTTTGTAAAATTAAACTATTGTTAAATTTTTAAACTGAGCAACTATGAAACTGATAGTATTGTATGGCCCGGAGAATTCGGGAAAAACCACAACATTGAAGATGGTGTATGAAGTGTTGAAACAATTCAATTTATTTGACTCACATTTTTTTAAGTATTACAACAGGGATAGAGAACATACTGATTTTCGCGATGTTCTTGTTATTGATAAAGATAATTATCTTAACACCAAAGATATTGAAGTCAGTTATGATCAATGGGTTAATTGTAAAACGGCGAAACAAACAATACCTACCTATGCACCTGATGATATTATATTTAATGGTACTCAAAAAGATTATGATACATTTCCCGATGCTTTTTTTAATCAACCAAAAATATTACAGCCGAATGATTTAATAAGAGTTGGAATAGTGTTAGAAGGGGATTATGGTATCCCTTCTGATAAAAAGAATCGAGACTTGTATTCTCATCTTGTTGAATTGGCTTTTTGTGATGTTATTATATGTGCTTGCTCAATATTAAAAGATGCTCTTGCACCTAAACCTCTTGATTGTGTAAATCAGTTCATCCAAAATCAAAATGCTGATTATTCTTATGTGTTAACAAAGCGAAAAAACGATCGACTGGATGATTGGGATACCGTCAAAATCCCAACAGATACAAAAGTTGCTCGTTGCATCATTTCTCATTTAGCAAAATTTATTAAATAAAATAATGTCCTATTACCTTAATACTAACGCTATGAAACAAATTGTCCTTATATTATTTACGTTATTGACTTTTGTAAAGATAGTATTTGCCCAAGATTCCGAGCCTGACTATCTGTGTTTTGAAGTTAAAAAAGGAACGACAATTACATTTTCTTCATATACTCAATTGGAGTATTCGTTTGATAAAAATACTTGGCACTCCCTATCTGAATCGGGAGTTACTGTTACTAATAATTGCAATGTGTATTTTCGTGGTAATAATCCTTATGGGTTTAATACAAGTTCAACTTCTTATACTTGTTTTTCTCTATCAAAACCTGGTAAGTGTTCGGGAAATATAATGACCATTGTTGATAAAATTGGAGAAACTACTGTTATACCGAATGATTATTGTTTTCATAGATTATTTTATAATTGTCAAATTACTACTGCACCGAAATTACCAGCGACAACTTTGACGCGTTCCTGTTATAAAGGAATGTTTGAAAATTGTGCTTTATTAAAAGAGCCACCAGAATTACCTGCGTTGTCAGTGTATGATGCTTCGTATTATGAGATGTTTAAAAACTGTGTAAGTTTAACCTATGCGCCAGAATTGCCAGCCACTAATTTGGATCGCTATTGTTATAGTAGAATGTTTTATGGATGTACCAGTTTGAAAAGAGCCCCGATAATTATAACAAATGCCAAATATGAATACCCATTCGAGGATATGTTTTCAGGATGCCGTGTGTTGGACAATATTATCGTGCAATTTACAGATTGGATTTATGCTACAACAACCAATTGGATGAAAGATGTTGCATTTAGTGGAAC
>JAEEGK010024317.1_pt1 | contig 12570 bp, 9 predicted proteins | sample 8958771 | NCBI WGS metagenome assembly JAEEGK01 (sample SAMN16246547, study PRJNA631951) | gut metagenome | biome: gut microbiome; feature: rumen; material: SC-attached | host: Bos | place: Iran: Karaj | collected 2018-10 | reverse complement strand
ATCGACTAAAACGTCTCTTTCGGCAACACTTAAAGCTTGATAGCTACTGGGTGTTTTTTATTTGTCTTATTTCACGTATGCTAGCAATAGTTTCAGCGTATTCTCCACGCCCTTTTTGTGGGAACGCTCATAACCGTGGCTAGCGTAGACACCAGCTCCAATAAGGCCATGCTTTACATCATAGCCGGCAGATAAAGCAGCGTCAGCATCTGAGCCATAGTGTGGATACACATCCACGGCAAAGTCGATTTTGTTTGCTTTGGCAGCGTTGATGAGATTGGAAACCACATCATAGTTGTATGGGCCGGCAGAATCCTTGGCACAAATGCTTACCTGTGTTTCCTTGCAATCAAGGCCATCGCCAATACATCCCATATCAACGGAAAGGATTTCTGTAACGCCGGCAGGGACTGTGCCGCAGGCTCCGTGGCCAACCTCTTCATAAACAGTGATGTGATGGTAAATCCTGCGCTCAGGTGTAATCTTGTTATCAGAAAGATATTTGGCCTGACCAAGAAGGATGCCAACAGAAAGCTTGTCGTCAAGGAAACGGCTCTTAATGTAGCCGGATTTGGTTACGCGGGTGCGAGGCTCGAAAGCCACAATATCACCAATCATAATGCCAAGCTTTTTAGTGTCATCGGCACTTGATACTTCCTCGTCGATAACGACCTCCATTCCCTTGAACTCGCGAGTAGCTGTCTGATAGTCTCCATTTACATGTACTGAGGCATCATTAAGCTGGAAGGTACCCTCGTATATTTTGCCCTCACGGGTATAGATGTGACAGTTTTCAGCCTCGCCGTTGTTGGGACTAAAGCCGCCAAGTGGAGTCAGCTCCAGGTTTCCATTTTCTTTAATCTTGCAAACCATGCCGCCAAGAGTATCCATATGGGCTTCGATAAGGATTGCATCGTCCTTATCCTTGCCGCCAAGGTCAACAAGGACACCACCCTTGGTGGTCATAACAGGCTTATAGCCAAGCTTTTCATATTCCTTTATAAGATGGTTGGCAGCGTTTCTGGTAAAGCCTGTAGGGCTATCTATTCCTAAAATATCTACGGTCTGTTTGACCATATAATCAACGTATTTTTTCATATCTTCCTCCGCATTGAATTTCTTATTATACATACTTTATAATAAATGGAGAGTTATGAATTTTCAAATGGATTTTGAGTTTACATCATTCCTTCATTATGGTAAAGTGAAGAACGATATTAGAGTTGAATTGATAGGGAAGCTTTGTAAGAATTAGGCCCAAATGAATTTGGGCATGAAAAAAGCTGGTGACGGGAATTGAACCCGTGACCCCTTCCTTACCAAGGAAGTGCTCTACCACTGAGCCACACCAGCACGCTTTAATCAGCAAGAAAAAGCATATCAAAGTTGGTCTTTGCTGTCAAGGGTGATGATGTATAATTCAGAGGGGAAAAGGGAAGAGAAAATGAAAATTTCGGTAGTATCGCCAGAGACAGGTGTCACCTACGAGCAAATCATTGAAAGCATCCAAAAGGAGGAGCCTAAATCTTCCGATGTTTCAAAGATTAGCCATGCTTTTGAAAAGGCATTAAACACCCAGATGGTGTCGGAGAGTACATCTACAGCCACATCCTACAAGGATATTTTTATTGAGGCTAGTAAAAAGTTTGGAGTTAGCTACGATTTGTTGACCGCCATGGCTCAGCAGGAGTCTGGCTTTAACAAGGATGCAGTTAGCAAAACAGGGGCCATGGGGATTATGCAGATTATGCCCGAAACTGCAAAGGAGCTTGGCCTGGAACATCCTTTTGATGCCTACGAAAATATTATGGCAGGTGCCAATTATATTTCCCAGAAGCTCAAGCAGTACAAGGGAAATCTTGATAAGGCTCTTGCAGCTTACAATGCAGGTAGTAGCGTTGTGGAACGATACGGTGGTGTTCCACCTTACGGCGAGACCAGGAGTTATGTTAAGAACGTTAAGGCTATTATGTCTCGAGGAGCAGATGTGCCTTATACCAATTACATTTCTCGTACAGCTTCCAAAGATGATGTAGAGGCTGATTTAAAGAAGCTCTTATCGGAGCTTCCACAGACGGAGGAATACGCCGTCTTAAAGAATACTTTAGCGGAGATGAATTATTTATGAAAACCCCATTTGTCACAAAAGAAAAGATTGAAGAGATTACACAACAGATTCCTACTCCATTTAACATTTACGATGAGAAGGGAATTAGAGAGAATGCAAGGGCTGTAAATAAAGCCTTCGCATGGAACAAAGGTTTCAAGGAGTATTTTGCAGTAAAGGCAAATCCAAACCCATTTATCCTTAAGATTTTACAGGAGGAGAATTGTGGTGTTGACTGTGCTTCTTATGTTGAGCTTGCGCTTTCTAACGAGCTTGGTTTCAAGGGCAATGACATCATGTTTTCTTCAAATGATACACCAGCATCAGAGTTTAAGTATGCAGATGACTTGGGTGTTATCGTAAATCTTGACGATTTTACACATATTGATTTCTTTGAAAAAACAGTTGGCCATTTTCCAAAGAGAATGTGCTGCAGATTTAATCCAGGCGGAGTTTATGAGCTTTCAAATGGTATCATGGACAACCCTGGCGATAGCAAGTATGGTATGACTAAGGAGCAGATTTTCAAGGCATACCAGATTCTTAGAGACAAGGGAGTTGAGGAGTTTGGTATCCACGCATTCTTAGTTTCAAACACAGTTACTAACGATTATTATCCTACACTTGCCAAGACTCTTTTTGAGCTTATTGTTGAGCTTAAGGAAGAGACAGGCATCAGCATTTCATTTGTTAACCTTTCAGGTGGTGTAGGTATCGCTTATAGACCAGATCAGACACCAAACGACATTGCAGCCATCGGCGAGGGCGTCCACAGGGTATTTGATGAGGTGCTTGTACCAGCAGGTCTTGGAGATGTTGCCATCTTTACAGAGATGGGCCGTTTCATGATGGGACCATACGGTGGACTTGTTACAAAGGCAATCCACGAGAAGCACATTTACAAGGAGTACATCGGTGTTGATGCCTGTGCAGTTGATTTGATGCGTCCAGCAGTTTATGGCTCTTACCATCACGTAACAGTTCTTGGTAAGGAAGATGCACCAGCTGATCACGTATATGATGTTACTGGTTCCCTTTGCGAGAACTGCGACAAGTTTGCTGTAGATAGACAGCTTCCAAAGATTGATATGGGCGATTACATCTTTATACACGATACAGGTGCCCACGGCTATTCAATGGGCTACAATTACAATGGTAAGCTTAAGAGTGCCGAGGTTCTTCTTAAGGAGGACGGAAGCTTCAAGCTTATTCGTCGTCCAGAGACAATTAAGGATTATCTTTCAACATTTGACAATCTTGGAATAGTAGATAACTTGTTATAATCACAGTTTAAAATTATTAATGCAATGCTAAGAGTTAGTTAGACTTTGTCTGGCTAACTCTTTTTTTTACCAGGAAATTTCTTTTAAATATATAAGTAAATAAAGAAATGAGTGTCGATTAAAATATTTGTATAGTATACATCTTTAAAGAGCAGCTTAATAACACAACAGGCGCTATATATTGTGGTGTAAAACAAAAAAATCGCAGGATTTTGAAAAAAAATTATCGATTTTGGAAAAAAATGAAAATCTTTTTTGAATTAATATATGTAGGGGCAAAAAAATCTCAAAAAAAATGAAAAAAATTTTGGAAAAATGGAAAAAAATGAATTTTTTTTTTGAATTATAAATAGAAGAGAAAAAAACTATAAAATAAATTTAATAAATTTTAATAAATAAGGTAAAATTGAAAAGGAAACAAGATTAACAAAACAAGACGAATCGTTCTAAACATAGTGAAAATTATTTTAGACTTAATATAGATATTTGAAGAAGAATGGACATAAAGAGGAGTAATAATTATATGAGTGATACTAGAAATGAAAATGAAGAACTAAATAGAGAAGATTTAATCAGGAGCTTAGATGCGTTACTGGAAGATATCGAGAAGAGATATGAGGAAAGTAAGGCTTGCAAAGAAGCGGTGGAGGATAGTCCTTTTGCGAAGGAAGAGATTGCACCGGTTCCTTATGAGCTCTATGAGAAAATGTTTGGGGGATTAAAAATGAGTGTTAATGAACTCAGAAAGGAATTGAATTCTGATGAATAAAGATTTAAAGGATATAAATAAAAAAATTCAGTATAATAGAAGTATGTATGAACATATAGTTGAAGATTTTAGAGCGCAACTAAAATTTAGTATAGAGCAGATGCAAAAATGCAAAAACGAAATGAAAGAGAAAGGAATTATATCAGATGATGCAGGCCCGCAAAAAGAAAAAGACCCTGAAAAGATTCTTGCGGTAGTCTGGGATAGTATACAGAAATATAACAAACAACAGGAAATTTCGGCGGATACACAGAATGATAGCCAATCAAATGATAAGAAGCTGGATGTAAGGGGCGACGTAAAGCCTAAGGGAGTGCCAAAGACAACAGAACTTCCACTTGATACTAATAGGCCAACAGAACAGTATAATCCGTCTAATTCATATGGGCAGTATAAGAAACCAGAGGAGACAAAAAATATACATGATATAAAAAACCAGAACGCAATAAACGGTTCAAATATTAAACGTCAGCCATGACATAGTTTTTTCTCAAAAATTAGCAGGTTTTGGTTGAAAATCGAAGGGTGGTTTAGTATACTATTCTTCGGACGCCGGCTTGTCGGAATTGGCAGACGAGGCAGACTCAAAATCTGTTGATGGCAACATCGTGCGGGTTCAAGTCCCGCAGCCGGCACTTAAATTAATCGCGGTCTTAAGAGCGTTTGCTTTTAAGACCGTTTTCTTTTATCATACAAACTAGGAGCGGCCCTATTTTCAACTTGCCAAAAGCCTTGTAAAAGGGTATAACATACTAAGGATTTTATTTAAGGAGTTGTACATGAATACAAAGGAACAAATATTATTGGCTGTCAACTGTATCCCGGCAATAGTTATTATTGTGGGAGTGCTTTTTGGTATAGATACCATAGGCTTTAATATGGCGTTGATATTGGTTATTTCCGTTGTTAATGTTTTTCTGTGCAAGGATAAGAATGCTATATACAAGAATGGTTGGAGCATGATGATTACTATAGCGGTCGCACAGGGAGTTGCCACAGGTATGTATTATCTTACAAAGGATTCTACCTACAAGACTCCAATGGTAGGGGTATTTTTCATAGTAATACAAAGTGGTATGGCACTTGCCTTTATGCTTATAGGGGCATTGATTGTTAGTGCACGTGACTACATGAAAAGTAAGCACAAGGAATTATAATTTCCTTCGGAAACAGGATAATAAAAAGAGGTGCTATCCAAGCACCTCTTTTAGTTTGTCTAAAAGTTCACTGTATTGTTTTATGACTTCGTCATGATGTTCTTTTATGTATTCCAATCGATTTTCTTTTACGGCAAATTCTAAGCCTTTTGCTGCCAGGGATAGGTCTTCAGCTCCTATTGTAAGGGATGTACCCTTTAGAGAATGGGCTACAATCTGGTAGTTTGGCCAATCCTCATTTGCTTTAAACTCCTCAAGTCTAGTACGCTTGTCTTCGTTTAAATATGTAACAAGAATCTGATGATAGAAGTCTTCGTCTCCGGCTGTAAATTCAAGACCAGCCTCAGTATCTAAGATGCCGCCTAATTTCTTCAGGAAAGAATTTTTACCGCCTTCTCCACCTTCATCATCGTCGCCGGAAACGTCATTTGGAATGATTAGCTCTTCTGGCAAATGCTTTAAAAGGATGTTTTCCAAAGTGGCAGGACGAATTGGCTTTGAAATGTAATCGTCGAAGCCTTCCTCCAAATATTTTCTATCTGCGCCCATCATGGCGTTTGCGGTCAGCATAATAATTGGAGTGTTTATATTTGGATTGGTAGCATCAACCTTCAAACGTTTAAGCACTTCGATACCATCCATCTCTGGCATCATGTGATCCAGGAAAATAATATCATAATGATTCCTTGCCATTAAATCCAAGGCTTCTTCGCCGCTTAAGGCAGAATCAATCTGCATCTGAGTATCCCGGAGCAATCCGATAAGGACATCAATATTCATATGTACATCATCCACTGCAAGAACGTGAGCAAGTGGAGCTGTAAATGCCGAGGTGAACTTCTTGGTGCGTCCCTCTGAGTATTGCTCGGTAAGGTCGCCAATAGGTGAAGCGTCCAAAACCTGCTGAGGAATAGAAACGCTAAAGGTGGTTCCTTCGCCGTAAACACTCTTTACATTGATGGTACCATTTAAAAGGCTGACAAGGTTTTTGGTGATGGAAAGACCAAGACCGGTACCTTGAATAGCTCGGTTTCTTGAAATCTCAAATCTTTGGAAGTTCTCAAAAAGATGAGGTAAATCATCTGCTTTAATTCCGATACCCTTATCAATTACATCAAAAATCAAAATGATTGAATCTGAAGAAGTCTGCCTGTAGTTGGCCCTAACCTGAACAATATTTCCATCAGGAGTGTACTTTAAGGCGTTGGAAATAAGGTTGGATAGAATCTGCTTTAATCGCACCTCATCACCCTTTAAAATACTTGGAATTTTTGGGTCGCATTCCAGCGAGAAATCCTGATTCTTTTCCTGAGCAAGATTCAGGAACATATTGTAGCAATCGTTAAGCACAGAGGCTACGTTGTAAGAGGCTGACACAATATCAAGCTTTCCGGATTCGATTTTTGAAAAGTCCAAAACATCATTGATAAGTGAAGTAAGGTTTCTTGAGGCAACGTTGATATTTTCTGCATACTTCATGATAGTAGGGTCGTTGCACTCACGCATGATAAGCTCATCCATACCGGATATGATGTTGATAGGAGTACGAATCTCGTGGGAAATATTGCTGAGGAAGGTGGACTTGGCCTCGTTGGCAGCCCTTGCCTCTTCCACCAGACGGTTTTCCTCGGTAAGATCTGTTGCAACCAAAATGTAGCACATAGGTTGATTGCTTCTATCCATCTTGCAGGAGAAGTTTACCAAAGTAACCTTGCCGGTAACCTCTGCTGTAAGGCGGTAATCTATGGCGATGCCCTCTGTTGCCTTTTCAAACATTTTCATAGGCTCACCGCTTTTTAATTTAAAGATTTCTTTTAGACGGATACGGTGTGGATCCTTATCCAGACCTAAAAGCTTGTTTGCGTATTCGTTGGATAAATTTAGATGATAGTTGGTGTCGAAAACTAAAAGGCCAGTACCTAAGGTAGAAAAAATATCCCTACTGATACTGTTGACTGTAATATAAAAAGTCATGTAGTTATTTGCTGCGAAAAAGAATACCGTAAATGCGATAGTCATTCCCACGCAAAAATACAAATGAGAGAAGTTCATCTGATATTTGAATTTTAAAAAATCAGGAATAGCAGACGCCGCCAAAATAATATTGGAAACGAAGGCGAAAAATACCAGCTGCTTATCACGCTTGTATTTGCAGCTGAAGGCCCAAAACAATCCTATTATACAGGTACACAGAGTGAGAATTCCAATATAGGTATAATGGAAAAGATGTCTGTACGGATCGTTTCTGATGTAGCTGGTGTAATTAAAATGACGAATAAAGACGTTGGCATCCGGATGACCATATATTATCAAATCAAAGACTGCCGCAATAGAAGCAATCGCAGTAATTAAGTATTCTGCAACTTTGCTGAAATTAAGGCAGCTGGTCATAAGAATTATCTCGGCAACAAGATATAAATCGATACCGATAAGGCCGATTAGACGAAAAATATACGCCACCGAAACATGGGGGCTAATGGACATCATAGAATATCCCAGACAGCATAGCCCGTTTCCTATTGCCAGGAAGAAAACGGAGTATTTAAAGAACCCCTTTGCATGCCACTCGCGTCTTAAAAAGGTGAAGCCTAAGTGCATTGAAGTGGCACCAAAACAAAGAATAACAATGTTAAAATAAATGATGTAACTTGCTAAATTAAACATATTAAATTCCCTACAATTTTTTCAAAAGTTCAGCCCAATAAATATAATCGTTAGATTATATAATGTTATTATAAGTAATTTTTGAAATTTTTTCATTATCAATATTACATTTTTATGTTATTATTTATTTCAGAGATATTACAGTTAGGGAGGGCTACATGAGAGTTGCGGTTATAGACGACGAGAGCATCTTCAGAATGCAGCTTAAAATGATGGTTGAAAAGCTTGCAGCAAGTAAGGAGATTCCACTTGAGGTGGAAGAGTTTGCAAGCGGTAGTGATTTTATTGCGGTGCTAGGTGAACGGCGATACGATATTGTTTTTATGGATATATATATGCCGGATATGGATGGCATAGAGACAGCCAAGCAACTTAGAGAGCTTACGGAGCGCACGTTCTTGATATTCATGACGGCTTCCGAGGGCCATTACCCCGATGCATTTTCCTTGCATGCCTTTGATTATGTTACTAAACCATTTACACTTGAAAGGATTGACAAGGTATTATCGGAGATTATCGATCACACCCCAATGGATGAGGCGTTCATCAAGATTAACATTGGGCCTGTGAACGAAAAGATTTATTTAAAGGGAATTATTTCTGTTACCACGGATGGTCACTACTTAGAAATCAATAAGGATGACGGCACCACCACAAGGACTCGTCTCACTTCGGGAGAGTTTTTAGAGATGGCAGGCGGTGATAAACGTTTCCTTATGATAAACAGGGGAATCATCATCAACATGGATTATATAAATCAGGTTGATGGTGGCGACATATACATGGATGACAAAACTATTTTCCCAATTTCAGCCAGAAAAGTATCAGACATTACTCAACAGATAAAAAATTATCAATTTAGTAATCGATAAATGCGGTCAGCTAGAGAAATAGTTTTGCCAAAATTTAACCAATTTTGCCAAGACTATTGATTCTAGCTTTTTTTTTGGTAGTCTATTTATGGGGGAAAAGATATTTATAAGGAACAGTTATATTAGAAGGGCATTAATGTTATGAAAAAAAGATCTTCGCAAGCCGCAGCAATTGGCTTGTCGGCAATCACCATAGCTACTTTAACAACTCCACCATTGGAAGTTGCAGCTGCAGAGAATTCTGACAGCTCTGTTTTGGTGCCTAATGTAGGGGCGGAGACTAGCGATGTCAGTGCCAATGATGTGGCATCAGGTATCGCAGATTTAGCATCTAATGTCTCATCTTCTAACACTTCTAAGGGGTTAGTGGATTCAGCTAATCAGTCTGATTCTGCTTTTTCAGAAGATACGGTTTCTCCAACAATAGAGATGGAAACAGAAAAATATGTTCCGGAAGACGAAGCTGCTGCAGAAGATTTTTGGAATTTTGAGTTTCCATATCATAATGCAGAAGTTAATGGACAAACAGGTGGAATCTATCACGAAGATTTAGATAAAGAAGACGATAAAGATGGCGATGATAATATAGGTAATAACGGAGCTGGTGATGGAGCTAATGGCGGTTCCAATAATGGTTCTTGTGGTGGAAGCTCTGACGAAATCGATGATGAAATAGATGATGAGCCATTTGAGCATGCTCCTTATGAATGGGTTAATGATATGGAAAATTCGGAGCTTGCCATGGAGATAATGGAAGAAGCCGGTATAATTGATAAAGCCCAGAAAATTGACAAATTAGTTAATCAGGCAGATGAAAGTTTAGAAGACGCGGCAGTTAACTCTCAAAAACTTGCCAAATCAGACAAGGCAATGGATGAGGCTGATGGTGATGTGGATACTGCATTAAATGGTGCCGCAAAGGCGGCGGATGATGCAAAGTCTGTTACAGATGATGCAAAAACATCAGCCGAGGGAGCAATTGAGTTGATTGCTTCATTTGATACTACAAAGGATATTGCTGAGGCAACCATAGCTGAAGCGGAGCAATCTGTAGAAAAGGCAGAGGAAGCTTTTAAAGATGCTGAGGAAAACTATGAGAAGGCTCTTGAGGATTATGAGCAGGCTCAGGCAGATTATGAGATAGCAAGGCAGGCTTATCTATTAAATAAAGAAAAGACTGCTTCGGATTTGAAGTCGGCAAAGGAAGCATTTGAAGGTGCTTTGCGACGTCTATCGGATTTAGAAAAAAGGCTATCAGATGCTCAAGATGATTTAATTCAGGAGGGTACTAAAGCAGTGCTCGCAGCTGAAGCTAGCAAAGATGATAGTGATGTTGTTGATTATGTGTCAGCACTGATTCAACACTACTGCATTCCAGCTGTGAACGGTGGTTATTATGAGTATCCTATCCAAAACTTTACTGCAACAGTCCAACCCTCTACAGGCATTTTCCCTGAGGATTGTATACATGTTAAATACGATATCGTGGAGCCTACAGGGACAAGGACAGTAGAAGCTGATTATGGCTATGTTATAAATTCAGAAACAGGACAGGTTCAGATTTATCGTGCAAACTTGTTCTACTGGTATAAAGATGCTGTTGAACAGTATCATTTCTTCACGCCATATGAAGCTGAAAAGTATAGTAAAACAAAGGGTTTGCCGGATCCAGAAAATCAGGATTATACATATGGTAAGTCGGATACAGTTAGCCAGAGTGGTACGGAGGGACAGTCGGATACAGTTAGCCAGAGTGGTACGGAGGGACAGTCGGAAACTCCATCTGGATACAATACTCCGACCACAATAATTTTTATATGTGAGATAAAATTTTATACAGAGTACGGCAATATTTCAAGCATCGAGCTTGTTGCTAGAGCTAAAGACGGCAAAGTTGATTTCAGTGTTAATAATTCGCACGAAGCTGGTTCCAACGTCAATAATTCACGCAAAGCTGGTTCCAACGTTAATAATTCACGCAAAGCTGCGTTGGATAATAATGACGAAGCCTCTGTTGGTGGCGATTGGACTAACAATACCAAAGTAAGCAATAACAGTTGGGGCAATAACAGTTGGAGCAATAACAGTTGGGGTAATAATACTGCTAGTTTTAGTTATGCTGGTGGCATTCAACAAGACAAGGTAGTTGAGAGTAAGGAAGAAAGCCTTGATATTTCTCAGGCTGAAAGTCAAGTTACGAACAACTCCCGCGGGGAAGTTGCTGGAGCTGTTAGATCAATGGAAACCTCAAGGAGTGCAGATGAAAGAAGAACTGCACCACAATCTTATGTCTTTGAAATAAATGGAAATCAGTTGTCTTCTGGATTTATAAAATATGGTGGAGTAATAGTTACAACAGGAAGCGACATATATAAAAATTTTGTTAATGCTGGAAGCAGAAGGCTAAACGCATACAACAACCTGATGAATAAGATTGCAGATGCCAGAGCCGAGTATGAAAATGCAGCAAAGCAGCTTGAAACTCTGCAAAAGCAAATTGAGGATTTGGAAAAGGCCAATGATACTCAGGCGATTGTCAGACTGGCAGAGCTTCAGGATCAATTGGACAAGGCAAAGGAAGATTTTGATACAGCAAAGACCAATCTTGTAGATGCTAAGGAAGCACTTGATATAGCAAAAACAGGCTTTGAGGAAAGATTCAAAGATGAGCTCCCATCTGTTCCAGCCTTCGAGGAAGAAAAGCTTGAAGAAGAAAATACAGATTTGGGTGTTTTAGAAGAGTTTGAAGAGCTGGAAGAAGAGGAAGACGAGGAAGTTGAGGAGGAAGTCGAAGAACTTCAAGAAGAGGTGATAGCTGGCTTCGTTCCTTCAGGCGGTCCTTCAAGAAATCATAATTACGGACAAACTATTCCATTAGTTCAGGAAATTGTTTCAGGATTAGAGGACTTCGTAGAGACTAAGCCAGAGGTTCAAACAGGTGATAACAAGCCAAAGGAATCTAAAAAAGAAACTATTACCAAAGCTGGTATGAAGGAAAGATTACCTTGGTTCGTCGGTCTTGGAACTGTTTCAACAGCTGGAGCCGGTGTAGCTGCATTCGAGGCAAAGCGTAGAGCAGCAATGAAGATTCTTGACAAGTTAAATCAATAAATGATTCTTACAAATTAGACGTGGCAGTGGTAGTGTCATTATAGATAAATGACATTGCCAGGCCACGTTTTTATTTTCTTAATTTCCTATCACATATTCATTTAATAGGCGAAAATCCCCATTTGCAGCACTTTTACACACTAGAGAATTGTATCTAAAAGAAAACAGCCGAAAACGCATTTATGTAATAAATTTGTGGTATAGTATCCTTTGTGAAAAAATAAACAATATTATTTTGGTAGATTTATGGATGTAAATGCAAGGAAATTGCTGGACAAACTCAATACAGAGCATTCCCTTACAGTAGAGGAATATCAGTACCTTTTAGATAATAGGGACCAGGAGTTGATGGACCTTGCAGCAGAGTATGCGCGGAGCTTTCAGGCAAAGCATTATGGCAATCAGGTGTTTATCAGAGGCTTGATTGAGTTTACCAATTTCTGCCGAAACAATTGCTATTATTGTGGCATTCGTAGGGACAATCGTGATTGTGAAAGGTACAGATTATCTGAGGATGCCATTTTAGAATGTGCCAATTTAGGCTACGACCTGGGATTTAGGACAATCGTTCTTCAGGGTGGAGAGGATATGGCATATTCGGATGACG
>JAEEGK010024312.1_pt1 | contig 12572 bp, 10 predicted proteins | sample 8958771 | NCBI WGS metagenome assembly JAEEGK01 (sample SAMN16246547, study PRJNA631951) | gut metagenome | biome: gut microbiome; feature: rumen; material: SC-attached | host: Bos | place: Iran: Karaj | collected 2018-10 | reverse complement strand
TGGTGTATTCACTGGTTTAAATGCATCAACTGAATATACTATTAAATCAAGAGTAGCTGCAGATGGTTCTAATGAAGAAGAATTAGTTGTTAGTACAAAGGGTGCTAAAGTGGCTGCTAAAGAGGTTAAAGCAGTAGTTATAACTGAAGATTCAATAACAGTTAAAGCAGAACATGGTTATCTTTATTCAATTGATAATGGTGCACATTGGCAATCAGATGAAACATTTACTGGATTAGTTTCAGATAAAGAACATACAATAATTGGTAAACTAGAAGAAACTTATTCAGACATGGGCAGTGAAGTATCAGAACCAATTGTAATTAAAACATCTAAACATGTAGCATCTGCTTTAGATGATGCAATAAATGTAACTGTAGATACTAAAATAGTAGATGCTGTTCCAGCAATATATTTCAATAAAGGTGAATTATATGAAGCTGTCAAAGATATAGAAGAAGTTAAAGAAGCAGTAGATGATGGTAAAGATGTAAAAATAGTTTTTGACGTAGTTAAAATAGAAAATAGCGATGAAGATGAAAATCATTTTGATGGTAAAAAGTTTGAACACGCATTTGATGTTCAAATCAAGTTATATATAGATTCAGAATATATTGATGAAATAACAGACTTAACTAAAAAGATTTCAATATCTGTTGAAATTAATAAAGAATTTGTTAAATCAGGAAGAAAATTCTATATTGTAAGAAAACATGATACAGTTTCACCAGCTACATGGGAAATAATCTCAGATGAAGATGATATTGATGATTTAATTACAATCTATAATGATCAATTCTCTGAATTCTATGTAGTATATGAAGATGAAACAAGTAATCCAAAAACTGGAGATAATTTATTATCTTACGTATTAATATTAATTATTAGTATCTCAGGATTATATTTTTATAAAAAATTAGAAAGTTAGGAATTATCCTAACTTTTTTATTTACATAAAGTTATGTTAGTGATAATGTATATCTCACTGAATGGGAGATTATATGAATAAATTTTTAGATTATTGTACAAATACAGATTTACATGCAACAGTAATATTACCTGGTGGATGTAATGCTAGATGTAGTTTCTGTTATGACATATCAGAAAATGTAGATATTAAGGATTATAAAAAGAAATTAGCTGAAGCTATTGCTAAGATACCTACTGAAGCAAGAAAGTTTGCTATTACTGGTATGGAAACATCTTATTCACCATATTTTAAAGATGTTTTAGAGTTAGCTAGTGAATATCGAAAAGATCATCGTTTTGACTTTGTCTTTTTAAATTCAAATGGTAGTAACTTAAAAAAATATATCAGTGAACTAAATGCTGGATTAGATGCTTTAAATATTTCAAGACATAGTGCTGATGATAAAGAAAATTATGGTATTTTTAATACTGATACTGTTCCATCAGCAGATGAACTAAGAGATATTATTTCAGGTTTATCTCTTGAAGCTGGTGTTAATGTAAATACTGTTATTACCGATGATTTATCTGAAGAAGAAGTTGAAAGAAAAACTTATGCGATGATTGAATTATGTAAGTATATTGGAGCAACATCTTTAACATTAAGATTTGAAGCTCATGATAGACTAAGACCTAATCAATTATTAAGTTTCTTAGAACAATATCCAACTATTCAAGAAAAAGCTAATCCAGGATGTCATTTCTGGTTAAAAAATATCCATGGTCTTAATGTTGTATTAAAACATGTTACAAAGGAACCAACTAGTTATAGTAATTGGAATTATGGATATATTATTCAAAGAAATTTTGATATTACAAGAGACTGGGCTGGACTAAAACCACATGATCTATCTACATATCAAACTATTGGTAATGAGAAATTAAAAATATTAAAATAAACTAGAGAAATCTAGTTTTTTTATTTCTTGGCTATATTGTTAATTTTATCTATAAGTGATAAAATTAAATTAACAATAGGATACTGTTCCTATTCAGAAAGGAGATTGACTTTAATGGCAGAAAAGAAAGAAGTCAAGAAAAGAAATGTAGCCATTGAATTTTGGCGTTTCTTTACAGCAGTTGCAATAGTTGGATTCCATGTAGGTTGGATTATTGCAAGAAGTTGTAACGGAAGTAATGGCTATTGGATGACGCCAACAAATACTTGGTTCTTTGGTTCTAGTGAAGTACTATTATTATTTACTATCACAGCTGGTTATTTCATGGTATCTCACTATAAAAAATTAGCTAAAGATCCAAAATATCAAGAAAGGAGTGCCTTAAGTAGAGCAGGAGAATATACCTGGACAAGAATTAAAGCTCTTATACCAGTACTTATCCTTGGTTATATCCTAGGTGTAGTTATTTGTACTACCTTCTTCTATCCTGATTATGGAGTAAAAGAAATCTTTACAATGCTATTTAATAGTATTTGGGAATTCTTAGGATTCCATGCTGCAGGTCTTAGAAGTTTAGGTGGTGAATTCTTTAACTTAAATGGACCACTATGGTTTATTTCTGCAATGATTATCGTTGGATACTTCATTTACTGGGGATTATGTAAAAATGAGGATAAAACTGCAGGATTTGTTGCACCACTTGCTACAATATTCCTAGCTGGATGGTGGAGTTTCACTGATACAAGAGCTGCTCAAACAGCTTGGTCAACTTTTGGAGCACAACTTGCTTCAACTAACGGTATGGGTGGTAGTGCTACATCAGCAACTGCTACATTAGGTTTCAATAACGGTTTGATATTTGTTATGCTAGGTATGTTTATTGGTGTAATACTATATTACGTTATTGAAAGATTAAAAGAACATGAATTTAAGTCAACAATCGGTTTAACTATTCTAAATATTATCGTTACAGGTTTATTAGGATGGTATATTATTTATCAACCAACATGGTTTGGTCTTCAAAGATGGCCAGTTGCCTTCTTATGTATTATGGTAGTTGGTCTATCATTATTAAACAAAGATCATTTAACAAAATTATGGAATAATAATGTTACAAATGGATTATTTGGATACTTAGGTGGATTATCATTATATGTTTATATGTTACATTACCCAGTAGCTATTCTAATTATTAGAATATTAGGTAAGAATTCACAAGCTAATCCTTATACATTCTGGCAAATATTTGTTCCTTGTGTAGTTATATCTATTTTATTAGCTATGCTAGTAAAAGTTATAATGGAAAACACAATTTTAAAGAAGAAACAGTAATAATAAAAGAGAAATGTTTTATACATTTCTTTTTTTATGATATATTTAAGTTAGGTGATAAATATGAAAATAATTGATAAGAAAATGGTAGCATCTCTTATTAAAGATGGAGATATGGTTGCAATATCTGGTTCAGGTGGATCAGGTAGTCCTGAGAGTTTAATTAATAGTGTTATGACATCATTTTTAGAAACAGGTCATCCTTGTAATATAGGAGTTACTTGTGGAATATCTCCTGGTAATTTAACTAATGATGATGTTGGTATGAATATGCTTGCTAAACCTGGTTTAGTAGGTAAGGCTATTTGTGCTCATTTAGGAATGGGTAGAGTATTTGGTAATGCTATTGGAACTAATCAGTTTCCCGCTTATGCAGTACCTTTAGGTGTAATTAATCACTTGTATCGTGCAATAGCAGGTCATGAAGTTGGTATTGTTACTCATATTGGTCTTGGTACATTTGCAGATCCAAGAGTAGAAGGATGTTGTGCAAATGATAAGGCTAAAGCCTTGGAACCTATTGTTGAGGTAGTAAATATTGGTGGAAAAGAAAATTTATTTTATCATTCATTTCCAATAAATGTTGCTTTAATAAAAGCAAGTTATGCTGATGAAGCTGGTAATATTTCTTTAGAAGAAGAAGGGGTTATTGGAGAACAATATAATATGGCTATAGCTACTCATAATAGTGGAGGTATAGTTATTGTTGAAGTTAAAGAGATTAAACCAAAGAATTCTTTTAGAGCTAGAAATGTCTTAATCCATTCATCTTATGTTGATTATGTTGTAGTAAATGAACCAGATTTATCACTTGGAGAATATAATATACCAGTTTATAAACCTGAAATAACTGGGGATAAGAGAATTAAATTAGAAGATATTAAAATAAGACCACTTGATGAGAGAAAAATATGTGGAAGAAGAAGTGCTATGGAATTACATAAAGGATATGTAATTAACCTTGGTGTTGGAATGCCTGATAGTGTTGCTAATGCAGCAGCTGAAGAAGGTATCTCCGAAGATATTTATTTATCAGTTGAATCAGGACCTACTGGTGGAGTACCAATAGGTGGTATTGTCTTTGGAGCATCAGTAAACCCAGATTCCGTTATTCAAACAGCGGAACAATTCGATGCTTATAATGGTGGTTCATTAGATATGGGGATTGTAGGACTTGCGGAAGTAGATAAAGATGGTAATGTTAATGTTTCTAAATTTGGAACTAGAGTAACGGGTCCAGGGGGCTTTATTAATATTACTCAATGTACTCCTAAGATTGTATTTATGGGAACATTTACAGCTAAAAACTTAGAAGAAGAAGTAGTAGATGGTAAACTTGTAATCAAGAATGAAGGAGAAACAATGAAGTTTGTTGATAAAGTGCAACAAATTACTTTCTCCGCAGATCAAGCTATTAAAAATAATCAAGAAGTTTTATATGTAACTGAAAGATGTGTCTTTAAACTAACTAAAGAAGGAGTAACCCTTACTGAAATAGCTCCTGGTGTTGACTTAGAAAAAGATATTTTAGCGCATATGGCCTTTAAACCTATTATTAGTAAAGATTTAAAACTAATGGATGAAAGAATCTTTAGAGAAGGTAAAATGGGCATTAGAGAAGAATTCTTAAAAGGAGAATAATTATGAAAGTATTAATAATTAATGGAAGTCCTCATAATGATGGTTGTATTAAAGAAGCCATTGATATTGTTAAAAATGAATTAAATAATGAAGATATTGAAACTGTAGAAGTTAACCTTGGTACACAAGATATACGAGGATGTATTGATTGTAAATATTGTAAAGAAAACCATAAGTGTGCTTTTGATGATATTGTCAATGAAGTAAGTGAAATATTTGCTGTATCAGATGGAATAATTATAGGAACACCTGTTTACTATGGTGGACTAAATGGTACTTTAAAATCTTTCTTAGATCGCTTATTTAGAAGTAGTCATATTAGTAAGAGTATGAAACTAGGAGCAAGTATTGCTTCATCACGTAGAGCAGGTAGTGTATCAACATTAGATGATATTAATCACTATTTTGAACTATCTAATATGCCGATTGTTCCAAGTACTTATTTTAATGAAGTACATGGTAGTAACAGTGACGATGTTAAACTTGATTTAGAAGGTGTTCAAACAATGAAGAACTTAGGAAGAAACATGGCTTTCTTAGTTAAGTCTATTAATCTAGGTAAAGAAAAGTATGGACTACCTAAAAAAGAATTAGGAGATAAAACTGATTTTATTAGATAAAGACTAGACAACTAGTCTTTTTTTGTTTGACATTTTATTTACATAATAGTATAATATGAACCGTATTTTGGGGGTAAATATATGAAAATAAAAGTATTCTTTGAAAACATTGTTAATAAAATAAAAATATCAGGTATAATGGATGATGCAAAAGATTATATTAGAGACAATCTAAAAATGGGAAGTGTAGTAGAAGTACTAGATAAAAGTCAAGATAAGTTCTATACATGTCCACAAGGATATCCACCTGAATATTGTAGCAAAGAAAACATTGTTGAAACTTTTATCGTAAGAACAATTACAGATGATGTTTTAAAAATTAAACAAGGTTTCTATGGATTAAATTTTGAAGCACCATGTGATCATTCAGAATTTGAAATCTATAATGATCAAGGTGAATTATTATATAATTCCAGAAATAAAGAAAAGAAACATTAAGACTAGAGTAATCTAGTCTCTTTTGTTATAATGATTTAGGAGATGATTTTATGCCTTGTTTAGCCATTCATTTAGCGGTAGCTAAAAAGTATTTAGAAAACCATAATGAAGATAAAAATGAATTTATTTTGGGAACTATAGCACCTGATATTAACTTACCTGATATTGATAAATATATTAAAGGTACATCTGAAGATAAAAAGTCTCATCATTTTGGTAATAGTATCGAAACTAATAGTTTAATTGAATATATGAAAAACAAAGTTAACTTTAATCTATTCTTCTCATATAATGATATAAATACATCATTTGCTAAAGCTTATTTCTTACATTTATTATGTGACTATTATTTCTTTGGCGATTATATTAAAGATGAAAGATTAAAGAATTTATCACTAAGAGATGCAATTAAAGTAGGATACAATGATTATAATTTAATAACGCCTATTTTAATAAATAAATATGGTTTAGAAGTGCCAGATCAAGTTAAAGATATGATGTTGCAAGAAGGACAAGGGGAACTTCAAATATTAGATTTAGAAACGGTATATAAGTTTATTGATGAAATGTCTTCTCTTAATTTAGAAGATGAGAAGATAAAAAGAACTAGTGAAATTAAGTCATCTCAGTTATAATAATTGTTAAGGAAGTGAATTTATGAATAAAGTAATAGTAATTACAGGTGGAAGTGATGGCTTGGGTAAAACCCTAGCTAACGATTTATCAAAAGATAATAAAGTAATTATCTTAGCAACCAATGAAGAAAGATTAAAACAAGTTGCTACTGATAATAATTGTATATATAAAGTATGTGATGTTAGAGACTATAAAAAAGTATTAGAATGCATTAATGAAATAGGTAAAATAGATGTTCTTATTAATAATGCAGGCTTATGGATTCAAGAAGAACTAGATTATAATGATAGCAATCGTATTGAATCTGTTGTTGATGTTAACTTATTAGGTGTTATTAACTGTTCTAAAGCTGTTATCCCTGTAATGAAAGAAAATAAAGATGGTTTAATAATCAATATTAATTCTCAAGCAGGAATTAATCATAAAGCAGAAAGAGTTGTTTATAATGCAACTAAATGGGGTGTAACAGGTTTTACTAAGTCTCTACAAGATGAAGTAGCTAAGTATGGAATTAGAGTTACTAATGTTATGCCAGGTATGATGAAAACTGATATGTTTAAGAAGTTAAATATTGAAAAGAATATGGCAAATGGTGTCGATACTAAAGAAGTAGCAAGATTAATAAGATTTATTATTGAAACACCAAATGATGTTATGATACCAGAAGTTGGTATTAAAAATATTAATAATTAATTGACAACAAATTATTATATTTATATAATAAATCCCCGTGGGGGAAGAAATGAACGAAAAAAAATATAAACTTGTGGGAGTATTTAATCTTTTTGATGTTTATCCAATGTATCTATTACCAGTATTTAGAGATGAAGATGGAAATTACTGTGGAGGATTTATCTATGATGATAATTCACCATATCTAGAAACATTTCAAGGATTTTTTCCAAAGTATTTAGATAATAGAATAATGTTCCTTGAAGATTTAAAGAATAATCCTAATATAAAATTAGAATTAGATAATATTAAAGATGAATATCAAATTGGTGATTTAGCTATTGAAGCAATGAACCCTTGTAAAGGTACTATATATATTGGTACTTCTGATAAGTTTGTAGAGTATGCTAGAAAACAAAAGGAAAGAATTGAAGCTATCTATTATGGTAAAGATTTAGAAGCTAGAAATAATTTGATAAAGAATGAATTTCAAGGACATGAAAATAATGTAGAACATTATCTTCATGAAATAGAAACTGAATTAGAAGATGTAGAACATAGACTATCATCTTTAAGAAAGTAATAAAAGGACTAGATAACTAGTCTTTTTTTTGACTTTTTGGCCATTTTGTGGTATAATTATGAACGATTTTAAAAAAGGGGTTAGGTTATGGAAAATATTATATTTTATAAACTAAGAAAATATAATGATAAGTGGGTTATTGTCTTTTTAGATAATAATACTAATAATTATACTATTATTAAAAATGATCTTAAAAAATTAAGAGCGTTTATTAATAGTCATAAAGAATCTATCTTAGTAGGTGCTAATAACTATATCACTGATGATAAGTTATTAACTTCATTAATTAAGAATGGTAATTTAGATGATGAAGTAACTGATGAAGATATTACAGAATTATTACCAATTACTTTAGATATTACACAAGGTATTGTAAGAAATAGTTTAATAGACTTTAACAATATGATTTGTAATTTGAAAGATAATGATGGTAATATTCTAAATTACGATTATGCACTTAATTATGATGATATTGAAAAACAATTAGTTGGTGATATCCAAATTATTAAAAGTATTTCTGAAATGGAAGATAGAAAGAAATTCTTAGAATGGAAACTTAATGTTATTAAAGAATATAATCTATCAAAAGATAACTATCGTAATTCCTATGGTAATATTATGAGATCTATTTTAGGTCTTGAAATTGATCCTAATAAAAGAGGTAGTAGAAAGATATCTTTAGATAAAAACTTAGAAAGATTATTAAAAGAAAAGAATGATCCATTCCTTAATAGTTTATTTGATCAACTAAAGAAATATTATTGTAGTAAAAATGAAAATGAACGATTACAAATTAATATAGATGGTTGTCTTGTAAACTTTAATGAACAAGGTATAAAAGGTAGTATTGAAGAAAATTATGTAGATACTAATGGTAAAAACGCATACTTATATATCGACTTTAATAGTTTTGGACCTAATATTTTAATTAATAATAATTGGTTAGATGGCGTTGCTAAGTATTCAAATAGATATAGTGAAGTAAAAGATCTAAGAATTTTCTTAAAAGCTAGAAAACAAGCTGAACAAATGTATTATAAATATTTATTAAATTCAGGACTTGATTATTTAACTAAAGTAAATAGTAAAGATGGTAAGAATGTTGGTTTATCATTAACATTAACTGGTGTTATGACCATGATGTTACTTTATAGAAATATTAAAGAATATGGAATTAAATTAATAGAATGTAATACTGATGGATTAATTGTTAAATGTCCAATTGATATGATAGAGAATGTAAAAGCTGAAGTTAAGAATATTGAAGATAAATTATCTTTATCATGTGATGTTGATGTAATTAATAAAATAGTTCACTTTGATACAATGAATTATGCAATGCGATTTACTGATGGAAAAATAAAACATTTAGGTGTCTTTGGTAACTTTCAAGAACATCCACTATATTGTAGTGGTATAAGAGCTAATGAAATTGCTTTAAGAGAATATTACTTAAATGGTGTTCCAATCGGTGTTACATTAAGAAATCTTCGTGATAGTGGAGATTTAGAAGCATTCCAAATCGTTAAAAAACAAAAGAAGAATGAAAGAGATAAATATCTTAAAGTAGATGATGATTATATCTTATATGATCGTACATCAAGTAGATTATTTGCTGTTAGAGAAGAATTAGTTAATAATCCTTTCTATACTAAAAATACGAAGGGTGAGTTTGAAGAATATAAACTAAAAAGAACCAAGAGTGTAAAAGATGGTTTTTACCACTTTGAAGTATCTGATAATAGTCTTCCTTCAGTAAATGATTTAGATTTATCATATTACTATGATGAATGTTATAAAGTTATTAACAGTCATCCAACTCATAAGATATCTAATATTAAAATTGAAGTTCCTAAGATTAATATCTTCTTTGATATTGATGGAACAACCGTTGAAGATCGAGATCCAATTAAATCACAAATGATCTTCTGTTTAGCGATTGATGGTTTAATAAAAGATAATGAAGTTGAAACAGCATACGAATTATTTAGTAGACAAGGTGGTTTCTTAGTACAATTCTTAAGTGTATGTAAAAAGTATAAAGGTTATGGAACAATAGATAACTTTGCTAAGTTCTTAATGAGTAAGAATTTCTTACCAGGAAGAACACTAAAAGATTATAAACAATTCGTAACTAATTATTTGAAATTAGATAAAGAATCTGCTAAAGAGTTAAAAGCTATTTATGGAGCTAAAGAACTATTAAAATATTTAAAATCAGAAAACTGTAACGTTAATTCTTGGTCTAACTGGTTTAAGATAGTTCAAAAAGTTAAACTTGATAGTAATGAACTTACACAATATGTTGATAACTTATTTACAATTGATGAATACTATGCCAAGAGTTCTTTAAAAGCTTGGGATGATACGCTACAATCAGCTAATATTGATCGTAATGGTCAAACTGTTATGATTGGTAATGGTTCATCTGATATAGCTCCTAAGACTCTTGAAATACCTAGTATTATTATTAATCAAAATAATAGACAATTAGCTAAGACCGTCTTAGATAATGGAATTATAATTACTAGTTTTAAAGAGATAGAAAATCCTAATTTCTTTAAAGAGTTAAGAGATTATAAAAGTTATATAAAAAAGAAATAAAAGGTTAGTGTAAACTAACCTTTTTTTGTGTTTAAAATATAGTAAAAATCTATTAGTTATTATAAATTAATAATAGAGAGGTTTATTATGTTAGATAAATTAGGTGTATATTTAGAAGCAATGGAAGTAGTTTTTGGAGATCAAGAACGTCGATGTGAATATCTTCCAATAACAGATAAGTTAATGAATGTAAAACTTAAAGATATGCCTACATACTTTGATATGGAAAAAGCAATTTTTCACATTACATATGGAAGACATTGGAGTACGAATGTTTCAACGGCTATAATAGCTTCAGGTGCAGCAGGGGATGTTACTATTGGTAAATATACTATTTTTTCAATCTTAAGAACGTTCTGCTGGGGACGACCAGCTTTTAAATTAGAAGAGTTAAAAAAAATGGATATCGATTTACAGGATGATGTTATTTGGATGAATGCTAATGATTTAGCAAGAGATAGGTTATTGCGTATATTTTCTCCTCAAGAGTTGGACTATATAATAAATACAATAAGATCGTTTAATGACCAAAGCCTGATCTATGAATTTGTTAGTGAACACGATATATTTAAAGATTATGAAGATATACCGGCAGCAAACTATAAAGAGGAATTTATAGAGAATTATGACGGTGTAAAATGTAAAGTACTAGATGTAGATGCTCTTGATTTTACTAAGGGCCTTACTGGTAGAAAGAAAACAGAAACAGTGGTTTTAAAAGCTAATGGTGGCGAAGAAGTAGTTGCAACTAATGCTATGGGAATGACGGAGTCTAAATATGTTACTAGTCCAGGAGATGCAATCTTCTTTAATAATGAATCAGATATTTATGTTCCAAGAGATAAACAAGGCAAAACATGGAATTTTGATGAGGTAGAAAAACATGGATATGATCTTGTAAGTGGAACCTTTAGAGTTGGTGAAAATGATGCTATTAGAGTAATAAGTAATAAATATGCTAAATTACTAAAAGAAATAATTTTAATTCCAACATGTATTAAAAATGCCTGGGGTGAAGGATCTCATCAATTCTTATCAGAAGGAGCAACTCTTAAAAGAGATTTAGAAACTGGTGCAATAACAGGTATTTCTAAAGATTCCTTTGATAGAACATGGGAAATTGTTCCAAATGAAAATAAAATGATTAAATAAAACTAGAGAAATCTAGTTTTTTTTAATTTTCTCTTGTAAATGAAATAAAATAACTATATAATTAGGTAAATTATTTTATAAGGAGGATAATATGGCCAAAGTTTTACCAGACATTTCAAGAACTTTTAGCGAATTTTTATTACTACCTAATCTAACAACAAAGGATTGTATTCCTGAGAATGTTAGTTTAAAGACACCACTTGTTAAATTTAAGAAAGGAGAAGAACCTAAGATTAGTTTAAATGTTCCATTTGTATCAGCTATTATGCAATCTGTTTCCGGGGAGAAAATGGGTATTGCACTAGCAAGAGAAGGTGGAATGGCATTTATATATGGTTCTCAAACAATTGAAGATCAAGCAGCAATGGTTTCGGTTGTAAAAAAGAATAAGGCAGGTTTCGTTGTATCAGACTCTAATGTGAAGGAAGATACGACATTAAGAGAAGTGCTTGCTTTAACTGAAATGACAGGACATTCTACAGTTATGATTACTGATGATGGAACAGAAAATGGGAAACTACTTGGTATGGTTACTGATAAAGATTATCGAATATCAAGAGATAACCCAGATGATCCTGTTGGTAAATTTATGACTAAGAGAAAAGACTTAGTAGTAGGAAAAGAAGGAATAACATTATCAGAAGCAAATGACTTAATTTGGGATCATAAAATTAGTTGTTTACCAATCGTAGATAAGAAAGATAATCTAAAATATTTAGTTTTTAGAAAAGATTATGATGATCATAAAAATAATGCTAATTCATTACTTGATGAAGAAAAAAGATATATTGTAGGAGCAGGTATTAACACAAGAGACTTTAAAGAAAGAATACCAGCACTATTAAAAGCCGGTGTTGATGTACTTTGTATTGATTCATCAGATGGATATTCTATTTGGCAAAAAGAAACAATAGACTTTGTAAGAGAAAAATATGGAGACGCTGTTAAAATTGGAGCCGGTAATGTTGTAGATAAAGAAGGTTTTAGATATCTTGCAGAAGCTGGAGCTGACTTTGTTAAAGTTGG
>JAEEGK010024302.1_pt1 | contig 12576 bp, 13 predicted proteins | sample 8958771 | NCBI WGS metagenome assembly JAEEGK01 (sample SAMN16246547, study PRJNA631951) | gut metagenome | biome: gut microbiome; feature: rumen; material: SC-attached | host: Bos | place: Iran: Karaj | collected 2018-10 | reverse complement strand
TTTATTCCGACCTCGAGGCCGAAGAACTCGCCGGCTATCTGGATAAGCTCACCGCCCCGCTCGATGAGCAGGATTCCACTTTCGTGGCCCGTCTCAAAGAGAGCGTAGAAGCCAGCCTGGGCACTGCCGTTGGCAAGGCATTCACGGATTTCGCCGTAGAACATGTCGTGGGCCTGGACAAGAAGGGTGAGCCCATTTACGAGACCCGCCACCTGTCCGACTTCGTGGGCAAGGGCAAAGTATTCCTGGTAGACTTCTGGTCTCCCTGGTGCCCTCCCTGCAAGGCCGAACTGCCCAATATCAAAGCCGTGTGGGAGAAGTACCACGGTGATGCTTTCGATGTCCTCAGCGTCGCTGTCTGGGAAGAGAGCCGTGGCATGAACTGGAAGAACACCGTTGACACCGCCGCCGTCTATGGCGTCCAGTGGAACCAGATCAACAACGGTCACCAGGAGCCCGCCGCCCTCTATGGCATCCAGGGCATTCCCCACATGATCCTCTTCGACGCCGAAGGCAAGATCATCGCCCGCGGTGACGCTCTCCGCGGCGACAAGCTCGATCCCGCCGTCGCCGCCGCCCTCGGTAAGTAAATAAATCCTGTGGCTCTTAAGCCGCTGGATAACAACACATTAGCACAGCAGACGGGTAGCTTTTTACTACCCGTCTGCTGTGCTAACTGTCTGCGACAAAACTACTTATCCGCCACGGCTGCGCTTTCCGCAGAAGGACGGCTCAGCTTGAACCAGATGCGCAGGCCGTTGAAGGAGTTGATCAGGTAGAAACTATACTTGATGATGTAAATCACTGAATATGAGCCGCCTCCGGTCGACAGGGCACGCGCCCACATCCAGATGGAGAAGATGTTGACCCCGATCCAGAAGAACCATTGTTCGCGATAGGCCGTACTCATCAGCGCCTGGCCGAAGATATTGCACGCCAGGGGCAGCACGTCCAGCACGACGGCCATCTTGAGAAACCCTTCCGCCGCCGAGCGGTCGAAGCGGGCGATGATCAGATAGAGCACGACCGTCGCGACCAGGAACGCCGGCCCCAGGACCGCCCACTGGCGACCGTTCAGGCGCCGGGCCTTGACCTGGCCGGACTCGTTCTCCCCCCGCTTCTTCCATTGGGCGAAGCCCACGAACTGCATGGGCACGAAATAGGCGAAATGCAGCACGGCGTTGCCCAGGCCAGAACCCCCGTCGCGCCAGTTCATCAGGCACATCGCCCCGTAGATGGCGACGTCCAGCAGGCCGAAGAGGAAGGTGATGATGCGCCCGTTGGCCGAGCACACCGTCGCGAGTACCCCCATCAGGGAGCCGAAAGCGGCCAGCAGGAGCAGGCCCTTACCGGATTCGGCGCCCGCAAACTTGATGGCGGTCGTCAGCACGAGCGCCACGCTCATCCCGATCAGGATGAAAGCGGAAAACCAGCGGTTGAATCGTTTATCGTCCATTTGCGTTCAATGCGTCCTTGATGCGGCGGGCCAGCGCAGGGCCGACCAGGCCGGCGATGTCCTCCACCGGGGCGGCGGCGATGCGCGCCACGCTCCCGAAATGGATGAGCAGCCGCTGCTCGGTCTGCTCCCCCACGCCCTTGATCTCCCGCAGCGCGGAATGTGTCTGCTCCTTGGAGCGCAAGTTGCGGTGGAAGGTGATGCCGAAGCGGTGCGCCTCGTCGCGGATATGCGTGATTAGGCGGAACGCCTGCGAATTGCGGTCCAGGAACAGGGGGTATGGGTCGCCGACGCGGATGACTTCCTCCAGGCGTTTCGCCAGGCCCACGACGGTCAGGCGTTCCTGGATGCCCAGTTCGCAGAGCGCCTGCCAGGCGAAACCCAGCTGCCCCTCGCCGCCGTCGATCACGACCAGCTGGGGCAGGTCGTCGGGGGCTTCCTCCAGCATGCGGGAATAGCGCCGGTTGACAACTTCCTTCATCGAAGCGTAATCGTTGGCGCCCACGACGGTCTTGATCTTGAACCTGCGGTAGTCCTTCTTGGAAGGCTCCCCGCCGCGGAACACGACGCAGGACGCGACCGGGTTCGTGCCCTGGGTGTTGGAGTTGTCGAAACACTCCATGTGCTCGGGCGTGACCTTCATCCCCAGGGCCTGGCGCAGGTTCTCCAGGGCCATCGCACGGAACTCGTCGGGATGCGAGTGTTCCTTCTGCTTGAGGTTCGCAAGCTGGAACTCCCGGGCGTTCTTGGCGCTGAGCTCCAACAGGGAGAACTTGTCCCCCTTCACGGGAATGCGGAACGCCACGCCTTCGATCTCGACGTCCGGCAGGAAGGGTACGATCACCTCCTTGCTCAGGGCGCCGAACTTGGATTCGATCTCGGCGATGAAGGTGCTGAGCACGGAGGCCGGCTCTTCCTCGATCCCCAGCTTGAAGCCCAGGTTGAGGGACTGGATGACCGAACCGCCGCGGATGCGCAGGAAGTTGCCGTAACTCTCCAGCGAATCGGAGACCAGGGAGAACACGTCGCAGTTGAGGTCCCGGGCGCTGGCAATGATCGAGCGGGCGTAATGCTGCTTGAGCGCGTCGATGCGCAGCTTGTACTGCTGGGCCGTCTCGAAGTCCAGGTCTTCCGCAGCGGCGTTCATCCGGGCTTCCAGGTCCCGCAGGATATCGCCCACACCCCCTTTCAGCAGGGAGACGATCTCCTCGATCCAACCCCCGTATTCTTCCATCGAGACGGCGCCGATGCAGCAGCCCTTGCACTTGCCGATGTGGTAATCCAGGCAGGGCCGGACACGGCCGCGCAGGATGGTGTCGGAGTCGATCTTGTTCTTGCAGGATCGCAAAGGATAGGTCCGGGAGAAGAGGTCCAGCAGGTTCCGGGCGTACAGGGCGGACGAATAGGGCCCGAAGTAGCGGGAACCGTTCTGGACCACGCGCCGCGTCAGGAAGACCTTCGGATAGGGATCGGCGGTCACGCAGATCCAGGGGTAGGTCTTGGAGTCCTTCAGCAGGATGTTGTACTTGGGCTTGTACTGCTTGATCAGGTTGTTCTCCAGCAGCAGGGCGTCCGCCTCGCTGTCCACGACCGAATACTGCGCGTCCGCGATCTTGGACACCAGCACGCGGGTCTTGAGGTTGAGCCGCTCCGGGGGCACGAAATACTGGGCCACCCGCTTGTGGAGGTCCTTGGCCTTGCCGACATAGATGACATTCCCCGCGGAGTCATAATAGCGGTAGACTCCCGGGGAATGCGGAAAGAGGGCTATTTTCTCCCTGACGGTCAATTAATTCTTGGCCTTGACGTACCGGGAGACATTGGTCTCGATCAGTTCGCCGCGCAGTTCGCGGTTCAGGATGATGCCGTCCGGGCCGATCAGCATGATATGCGGAATCCCGTCGATGCCATAGAGATCGGTCGGGACCTGCTGCGCGTTGATGATCTGATTCCAGGTAATACCCAGCTCCTCAGCTGCCTTGACGGTGGCCTCGGGCTTGTCCCAGACCGCGACGCTCAGCACGTCGAAGTCTTCGCCCGCATACTTCTCATAAACGGCCTTGATGTTGGGGATCTCCGCCTTGCAGGGACCGCACCAGCTGGCCCAGAAGTCCACGAGGACATATTTACCCTTGCCTACGTAGTCGGACAGTTTGACCGTGGTCTCCTCGGGGTTCTCCGGATCCTGGACGATGGTGAAATCGACGAAAGGCTGGCCGGCCTTGGTGGCTTTCTTGGCATTCAGGCCGGTGATCACGCGCTGGATGGCCGGATTGGCCTTGAGGCTGTCACCCAGGGACTCGACCGTCTGCTCCAGTTCGTCGGCGTCGAGCAGGAAATGGACGTTCTTGAAGGCTTCGAGGCCGAGATCGTTGTTGCGGTTCTTGCGGAGAGTCTTCATGCAGAAGTCCTTAAGCTCACCGACGATCTTGTCGGAGAGGGCGGCAATCTTCTCCTGCTGCTCCTCCACCGTCAGGGCGGCGTCTTCCTGGATGGCGGCGGCGCCATCCTTGAAGTTCTGCTCGAAGGCCTCCATCTTGGCCTGGAAATCCTTGATCTGCTCCTCGATGGGAGCGCTGGCGCAGCCGGCGAGCATCATGACGGCCGCCAGCGTGCAGAAAAACAGTTTCTTCATATACACGGATGATAATAATTTGATTGTCAAACGAAATCGCCGGTCCCGGGCAGTCCGGAACCGGCGATAAATATAGTCAATTTTCCCGAAAGAAAATTAACGAGCGCTGTTTTCCCGACGGGGACGACGGTCACGGTCGCCGCCACGGCGCTCGCGACGCTCGCCGCGAGGGGCACGGGGCGAACCCTGGGCCTGCGCATTGGCAGCCATCACGGCGGCAGGAGTCAGGTCCTGACGGCCATAACGCTCGCCGTTGCAGATCCAGACCTTGATACCGAGGCAGCCGACCTTGGTGTTGGCGACGGCCAGGGCATAGTCGATGTCCGCACGGAACGTGTGCAGAGGGGTACGGCCTTCCTTGAACATCTCGGAGCGGGCGATTTCGGCGCCGCCTACGCGGCCGCTGATCTGAACCTTGATGCCTTCGGCGCCGACACGCATGGTGTTGGCGATCGCCATCTTGATGGCGCGGCGATAGGACACGCGGCCCTCGATCTGGCGGGCGATGTTGTCCGCGACGATGTGGGCGTCCACCTCGGGGCGCTTGACCTCGAAGATGTTGATCTGGACATCCTTCTTCGTGACCTTCTTGAGCTCTTCCTTGAGCTTGTCGACCTCGGTACCGCCCTTGCCGATGATGACACCCGGACGGGCCGCATAGATGGTGACGGTGATGAGCTTCAGGGTCCGCTCGATGATGATCTTCGAGAGGCTGGCCTTCGCGAGACGGTTGTTCAGATACTTGCGGATTTCATAGTCCTCCGCGATCTTTTCGGGATAGTTGCCACCGACCCAGTTGGAATCCCAACCACGGGTGATGCCGATTCTGTTGCTGATAGGATTAGTTTTCTGTCCCATAATTACTCCTCCACGCTTGCGGGTTTGACATCCAGGATGATGGTCACATGGTTGGAACGCTTGCGGATGCGGCCGGCCCGGCCCTGAGGGCAAGGACGGATGCGCTTCAGCGTGCGGCCTTCACCGACCATGATGGTCTTGACATAGACGTTGCCGTTGTCAAGCTCTTTGCTCTGGTCGGGGTTCTTGGCCTCCCAGTTGGCGATAGCGCTGCGGAGCAGCACCTCGAGGTCCTTCGAAGCAGCTCTCTTGGAGAACTTCAGAAGGTCGAGCGCGCGGTTTACTTCCACACCTCTCACGGTGTCGGCGACGAGCCGCATCTTGCGGGGGGACGTGGGGATATTGTTGGCTTTGGCGATGGCCGTAACCTTTTTGGCTTCCTTGAATTTCTCAGCCATCAGTCTTTTACGAGCTCCCATAATTCAATTCTCCTTTAATTATTTCTTATTGTTGCCCGAATGGCCTCTGAAAATACGGGTAGGGGCGAATTCGCCGAGTTTGTGTCCGACCATCTGCTCGGTGACATAGACAGGAATGAACTTGTTTCCGTTATGCACAGCGATCGTATGGCCGATGAAGTCAGGTGAAATCATGCTGGCGCGGGACCAGGTCTTGACCACCTCTTTCTTCTTGCCACCTTCATTCATGGCAAGGATCCTCTTCTCCAGGGCTTCCTGGATGTACGGACCTTTTCTTAAAGAACGACTCATATTCTCTTACGTTTTATTCCTGTTTATTTCTTTCTTCTCTCGATGATGAACTTGTTCGAGGACGCCTTCGGATTGCGGGTCTTGTAACCCTTCGCAGGCAAGCCCTTGCGGGAGCGGGGATGACCGCCGGAAGCGCGGCCTTCACCACCACCCATCGGGTGGTCGACCGGGTTCATCACGACACCCCGGTTGTGGGGACGGCGGCCCAGCCAGCGGCTGCGACCGGCCTTTCCGTAGGACTCGAGGTTGTGGTCCGGGTTGGAAACGGTACCGACGGTGGCGCGGCAGGCCACCAGCACCATCCGGGTCTCGCCCGAAGGCAGACGGAGGACGGCGTGCGTGCCCTCACGGGCGGCGAGCTGCGCGAAAGTGCCGGCGGAGCGGGCCATGGTGGCGCCCTGTCCGGGACGGAGCTCGATGTTGTGCACGAGGGTACCTACAGGAATTTCACTCAGAGGGAGGGCGTTGCCGACCTCGGGCGCGACGCCCTTGCCGGAAGCGATCACCTGCCCGACCTTGAGGCCGTTGGGCGCGATGATGTATCTCTTCTCTCCGTCTTCGTATTCTACGAGCGCGATGCGGGCGCTGCGGTTGGGGTCGTACTCGATGGTGAGGACCTTCGCCGTGCAGTCGTCCTTGTCACGCAGGAAGTCGACGATGCGGTACATGCGCTTGTGGCCGCCACCGATGTAGCGAACGGTCATCTGGCCCGTGTTGTTACGGCCGCCCGTCTTCTTGAGGGGTTCCAACAATGCCTTGTGAGGCTTCTTGGCGGTAATCTCGTCGAACGAGCTGATCGCCTTGTTACGCTGACCCGGGGTTACGGGTTTGAATTTCTTGATAGCCATTGTCTAACCCTCCTTAAATATTAGCGTAGAAATCGATCTTGTCATCACCAGCAAGCGTGACATACGCCTTCTTGAAGTGATTGCTGCGGCCCCTGAGGAGGCCGGCCTTGGTGTAGCGGGAGCGACGCTTGCCGTGATAATTCACGGTGTTGACATCCTCGACGGTCACGTTGTACATCTGCTCCACGGCGGCCTTGATCTCGAGCTTGTTGGCCCGGCGGTCCACGATGAAGCCATAACGGTTGAGCTTCTCGCCCTGATCCGTCATCTTTTCTGTTACGATAGGCTTAAATATGATTCCCATGGTACATTCTTTTTACTTGACGCGGGCCGAAAGGATATCCTGAACGCCGTCCACCAGGACCATCGAATTCGCATTCATGATGGCGTAGGTGTTGATCTCGTCGACGGTGATCACCTTCACTTCGGGGAGGTTGCGCGATGAAAGGAAAATGTTGGTTGAATTCTCGGGAAGGACGAAGAGGACCTTGCGGGTTCCGGCCTTGATGTTGGCAAGGATGGAAAGCAGCTCCTTGGTCTTCGGGGCTTCCATGACGAAGGGCTCCACGATGGTGATCGCGTTCTCCTGCGCCTTGTAAGTGAGGGCGGAGCAACGGGCCAGGGACTTGACCTTCTTGTTCAACTTGGTTCTGTAAAGACGCGGCTTGGGACCGAACACGCGGCCGCCACCGACGAAAATATTGGCCTTCAAGCTGCCGTGACGGGCTCCGCCGCCGCCTTTCTGGCGACCGAGCTTCTTGGTGCTGTAGGCGACCTCACTGCGGTCCTTGGTCTTCGAAGTACCCTGACGCTGATGGTTGAGGTACTGGACGACGTCGAGATAGATGGCGTGGTCGTTCGGCTCGATGCCGAATACGCGCTCGTCAAGGACTACCTTCTTTCCGGATTCAGATCCGTCAATTTTCAAAACTGACAATTCCATACTCTTAAGCCTCCACAATTACATAAGAACCCTTGGCTCCGGGAACGGAACCCTTGACTACGAGAAGATTGTTCTCAGGGATCACCTTGAGGACCTTCAGGTTGAAAACCTTCACACGCTCGTTGCCCATGTGTCCTGCCATCCTCATACCGGGGAATACGCGGGAAGGCCACGAAGATGCACCCATGGAACCAGGGTGGCGGAGACGGTTGTGCTGGCCGTGGGTCTTGCCACCGACGCCGGCGAAGTGATGACGGTGTACGACACCCTGGAAACCCTTACCCTTGGACGTACCGACGACGTCGACGAAAGGAACCTCGTCCTTGAGGATGTCCTCGACGGTGATGACATCACCGAGGGAGAGTTCACGGGAGAAGTCCGCCGGGAACTCGACGAGCTTCTTCTTGGGAGTGGTACCTGCCTTTTTGAAGTGCCCCTGGAGAGGCTTGCTGGTGTGTTTTTCGGTAGTTTCGTCATAGGCAAGCTGTACAGCGGCATAACCATCTTTTTCAACTGTACGCAATTGCGTGACAACACACGGCCCAGCTTCGATAACGGTGCATGGAATGTTTTTTCCATCAGCACCGAAAACGGAAGTCATTCCGATTTTCTTTCCAATTAATCCAGGCATTGTTTGATAATTAATTGATAATAAATAACTTAGTCCCGCCGCATATTTTGGCGGGCTGCAAATATACGACTTATTTTTTGATTTTCAACAACTTAATGCGAATTTTTGTTGATAACTATTCCCAAACGAATAACTATATTTGTAGGCTAAACCATGCTTACGATGCCACTCGCCATACTGGATTTTCTGCACATCACCCTGACGGACGTCCTGGACATCCTGATGGTCGCCGCCATCATCTTCCTGCTCTTCCGCTGGTTGCGGGGCTCGTCCGCGATGAACGTCTTCGTCGCGGTCATCTTCCTGTACGTGGTCAAGGTGGTCGTCTCCGCGCTCAACATGACCCTGATGTCGGGCATCATGAGCACGGTCCTGGATGTGGGCGTCATCGCCCTGATCATCATCTTCCAGCCCGAGATCCGCTATTTCCTGATCAAGCTGGGCTCCCGCTACGGGCTCGGCGGCAGCGGGTGGAAGATCTTCGACCGCCTCTTCGGGCGCAAGGGTGACCGGCTCGTCGGCGAGTCCGTGGACCAGCTTCTCGACGCCGTCGCCCAGATGTCGGCCGAGAAGACGGGCGCCCTGATCGTCATCGCGCGCCAGGACCCGCTCCAGCACATCATCGAGACCGGCGACACCATCGACGCGCGCATCAGCAAGCGCCTGCTGCTGAACCTGTTCTTCAAGAATTCCCCCCTGCACGACGGCGCCGTCGTCCTCCACGACAACCGCATCGTGGCCGCGCGCTGCACTTTGCCCCTCAGCGGCAAGGCCGACATCCCCGCCAGTTACGGGATGCGCCACAAGGCCGCCATCGGCATCAGCGAGGCCAACGACGCGCACGTGATCGTGGTCTCCGAGGAGACCGGCCAGGTGTCCTTCGTCTCCGACGGGCAGATCTGCACGGTCCGGGACATGGACCAGCTGCGCGAACTGCTGTCCGCCGACACGAGGCAAGTTTCCGACGAAAAAGAGGAGGGCGCGAAGTGACGAAGGGGATCGACACCCGGCTGGAAGCGAAACTGGGATTCGACCGGATCCGCTCGCTCATCGCCGACCGCTGCTCGACCGAATACGCGTCGCAGCGGGTGGCCCTGGAGCAGGTCGTCACCGACCCGTCCGCCATCCGCCGCCGGCTCCTGCTGACCGACGAGATGCGCCTGGTCATGATGTTCGAAGAGAACTTCCCCGCCAACGGCTACATCGACTGCCTCCCCTTCCTGACCCCGCTCCTGAACGACGGCGCATCCATCGACCTGCTCTCCCTGGGCAAGCTGCGCACCATGCTGGAGACCATCCGCAAGGTCACCTTCTTCTTCCGCGGCATCAAGGACGGCATCTATCCCAACCTGAAGCGGATGTCCGCCCCCGTCGCGTCTTTCCCCGACATCCAGAAGCGCATCGACGGCATCCTGGACCGCTACGGATCCGTCAAGGATAACGCCTCGCCCGAGCTCGCCGCCCTGCGCAAGGCCCTCAAGGAGAAAGAGAGCGCCATTTCCAAGCGGGCCGCAGCCATCCTCAGGCAGGCGCAGGCCGAGGGCGTTGCGGAAGCCGACGCCGGCATCTCCATCCGGGACGGCAAGTACCTGATCCCCGTCCCCGCCGGCAGCAAGCGCCGCCTCCCCGGATTCATCTACGACGAGTCCGCGTCCGGCAAGACGGCCTTCATCGAGCCCGCCGAGATCATCGACCTCGAGAACGAGATCAGCGAGCTGCACTTCGCCGAAGGGCGCGAGATCGCGCGCATCCTGCGCGAATTCAGCGAGGAGATCCGCCCCCGCGTCCCCGACCTGCTGGACGGGGCCATCTTCATCGGGGAGATCGACTTCCTGATGGCGAAGGCCCAGACTGCGCTCGACTTCATCGCCGGGATGCCGGTCATCTCGGAGGAAGGCGAGATGAACCTGCGCAAGGCGCGCCACCCCCTGCTGGAGAAGGCCCTCAAGAAAGAGGGCAAGGCGATCGTCCCCCTGAGCGTCAGCCTTTCGCCCAAGGGCAGGATCCTGCTGATCTCCGGCCCGAACGCCGGCGGCAAGTCGGTCTGCCTGAAGACCGTCGGCCTGCTGCAGTACATGTTCCAGTGGGGCATGCTGATCCCGACTTCCGAGACGTCCGAGATGCCGGTTTTCGACCGCATCCTGCTCAGCATCGGCGACGACCAGAGCATCGACAACGACCTCAGTACCTATAGTTCTTTCTTGCGCGACATGCGCGATACCCTCGCCGTCGCGGACGAGAAGACCCTCGTCCTGATCGACGAATTCGGTTCCGGCACGGAGCCGGCGGCCGGCGGAGCCATCGCCGAGGCTATACTGAGCGAGCTGGACAGGCGCGGAGTCTATGGAGTCATAACCACCCACTACACCAACCTTAAGCTCTATGCTTCTAGGGCCGACAGCGGAGTGGTCAACGGCGCGATGCAGTTCGACGCCAAGAACATCGCTCCCCTCTTCAAGCTGGAGATGGGCCTCCCCGGCAACTCGTTCGCCTTCGAGCTGGCGAGGAAAATGGGACTTCCGGAAGAGATAGTGAAGGACGCGGAAAGCAGGGCCGGAGAGGAATATGTCGGGATTGAGAGGAACCTGCGCAAGATCGCCCGCAGCAGGAAGGCTCTGGACGAGAAGCTGGAGAAGATCCGCAACACGGACAAGACTCTGGAGAACATCACCGGAAAATACCAGAAAGAGCTTGAGGACATAAAGAAACTGCGCAAGGAAATCATCGACGAGGCCAGCCAGAAGGCCGAGGACATGATACGCCAGGCGAACCGCGAGATCGAGAAGACGATCCGCGACATCAAGGAGTCCCAGGCCGAGAAGGAAAGGACCCGCGAGGCCAGGAACGAGCTTCAGGGATTCTTGGGCGCGCTGACAAGGAAGAAAGAGCAGGAGAAGGAGACAAGGGAGCAGTACCTCGAGGACAAGCTGAAGAAGCTCAACGAGCGCCAGGAGAAGGAAAGGGCAAGGAAGGCCAGGCGCGCGGGAAAGAATGCGGAGGCCGCCCCGGTGGAGGAGAGACAGGAAGCGTTCCGAAACGGACCTCTCAAGGTCGGGGAAAAGGTAAGGATAGTGGACAACGGCATGGTGGGAGAAGTATCGAAGGTCTCCAACAAGGCCGTCACGGTTATAATAGGCAACATCAGCAGCAAGCTGCCTCTCGACAGGGTTGAGAGGATAAGTTCCAACGAATACCGCAGCGCAGTCAAGGATTCTGCTCCGGCTTACAGGCCTATGCAGGTGCATGACGCGGCGATAACCGAGAGGAAGCTCAATTTCAAGCCGGAGCTGGATGTTCGCGGAGAAAGGCTTCCGGATGCGCTGGAGAAAGTGATGAGATATGCGGACGATGCCATAATGCTCGGCATGTCGAGCGTAAGGATCGTGCATGGAAAGGGAACCGGAGTGCTGCATGAAGAGATACAGAAGATGCTTCGGACGATGCCGGGCGTGAAGTCCGTCAGGGATGAACACATACAGTTCGGCGGTTCGGGCGTGACGATAGTGGAGTTCGAGTGATGGGAGGACGCGGGAGAACGATAGCGGGGCGATATGGCGAAGACGCCGCCTGCCGCTATCTGGAGGGGTTGGGACATACTGTTTTGGAGAGGAACTGGAGGGGAGGACATCTTGAGCTTGACATTATCTCGCAGGCTCCTGATGGAATACATTTTGTTGAGGTAAAGACAAGGGTGGCGCCGGTTTCGGCAAGCCCCGAGGAGAACGTCGGATGGACCAAGCAGAAAAGGATGGTCGCCGCAGCCAACAAGTACCTGAACGGCAAGGGAGGCGGGCAGGGATTCCGGGAAGTCTTTTTCGACGTGATTGCAGTGACACTGGACGGAGGGAAAACGGAGATAGCTTATTTCCCGTCAGCCTTCGTACCGATATATTATTAAAAAAAACACATACGACACTATATGACCTATAACCAGTACTGCGTGATAATGGCCGGAGGTTATGGCAACCATTTCTGGCCGATGAGCCGCGAAGACAGGCCGAAGCAGTTTCTCGACATAGCCGGGGAAGGCAAGTCTCTTGTCAGAACCACCTACGACCGTTGCAAGTCGCTTGTGCCTGTTGAGAATATTCTTATAGTCACTCTCGAAAGATTCAGTTCTTTCGTGCAGGAGCAGATTCCTGAGCTCAGCCCTGAGAACCTGCTTCTGGAGCCGCATGGCCGCAAGACGGCGCCGTGCGTGGTTTATTCCACTTATTCCATCATCAAGCGTAATCCGAACGCCGTGATAGCCATGGTCCCTGCAGACCAGATCATCTATGACGAGGAGAAGTATCGCAAGACACTCGCCAGCGCTCTGGACTACGCCGAAAAGAACAAAGTACTCATGACCATCGGCGTCGTGCCGAGCAGGCCTGACCCGAATTACGGTTACATCCAGGCCTCCGGAGGCAGGATCCCGAAGAATTCCGACGGACCTGTCAAGGTGAAGACCTTCACGGAGAAGCCGGATCCCGCACTGGCGGAGGTGTTCTGG
>JAEEGK010024301.1_pt1 | contig 12576 bp, 8 predicted proteins | sample 8958771 | NCBI WGS metagenome assembly JAEEGK01 (sample SAMN16246547, study PRJNA631951) | gut metagenome | biome: gut microbiome; feature: rumen; material: SC-attached | host: Bos | place: Iran: Karaj | collected 2018-10 | reverse complement strand
AAAAAAAAAAAAAAAATAAAAAAATAAAAAAAAAAAAATACATTAACCCCAATGAAAATAATACATAACTCCAAAAAAATAAAAAAACTTTATATAAAAAAAAAAAAAAAATGGCATTAAAAAGAATCCAAAAAGAATTAGTAGACTTCAACAAAGATCCACCTGCAAACTGTAGTGCTGGTCCAGTAAATGACAGTGACATGTTTCACTGGCAAGCAACAATAATGGGTCCAACAGACTCACCATATCAAGGAGGAGTATTTTTCTTAAATATTCACTTTCCAACAGATTATCCTTTCAAACCACCAAAATGTACATTCCAAACAAGAATTTATCATCCAAATATTAATTCAAATGGTTCTATTTGTTTGGATATTTTAAAAGATCAATGGAGTCCTGCTTTGACTATTAGTAAAGTTTTATTGAGTATTTCTTCTTTGTTAACTGATGCTAATCCTGATGATCCTTTAGTACCTGAAATTGCACAAGTTTATAAAACTGATAGAGCTAAGTATGAAGCTACTGCTAAAGAATGGACTAAGAAATATGCTACGTAATTTTTTTTTTTTTTTTTTTGGTTTTTATATGTTATATAACTTTTCGTTTTTAAAAAAAAATTTTGAAATGTTTAATATTTTATTTTGTATCTAAAAGTTTTTTTTTTTTTGGGTTTTTTTTAGTTTTTTTTTCGGGTTTTATGTTATTTATTTTTATTTTTTTTTTTGTTTAATAGGAAAGAATTAATTTTGTATTTTTTAAAAAAACGTTTTTTTAAATTTTAAATAGATTTAAAATGAAAATAACTACATTTAAATATATAATAAAAGAAAAGGGAAAATTTTTAATATATTATATTTATAAATAGAATAGAAAAAAACTAATTCCTAGAAATTATTTTTGATTAAAAAACCTTAAACTTTTTTTAATTTTTAATTTAGTACTTTGATCAAAAATCAATTTATTTTTAGTATAATTACCAAGATTATCAGTTAATGCACTATTATGAAATAATAAACTTTTTTTTTTTGAATTATTGTGATTTCTAGAAAATACTTTTTTAGATAAAATTTTTTGTTCAAATCTATCAGTCAAAATACCATTTCTTGGTGAACTATTTAAAGTTGTCATTTTTTTATTACTACTATTTGAACTATTATATTTAATTAAAGGCTTTTGTCTTGAAGAAGATAAATTTGAAGAAGTAGTAGAAAAATTTTGTTTATATCTTGTTGTATTATTATTATTATTATTTTTTTTATTCTTTTTATCAAGAATTGATAACATTTTAACAAATTTAATACTATCTAAATTTGATTGATAATTTATATTATAGTTTTTATTATCTAATTGGAGTATTTTTTTCTTTAAATTTGAATTTGGTAGTATATTTTGACTGTTAACTTTTTGATGTATTATTAATTTTTTTTTTGAATTTGATGTGGCTATTGTAGGATATTTTTGAGTTAAATTTTCTGGTTTTTTTATTTTATTTTTATTATTTAAATAATCAGTAAAAACTGGAACTGAAATATTTGAATGTGTATTTCTTACTTTTTTACTTGATTCTTTTCTTGGTGATTGAATTAATGTAGAAAAATCTGAATTAAAATTATTACTATTTTTATTTATTACTAAGTTAATACAAGATTGTTTTTTTGTTTGTTCATTTTTTTCTATATTACTAATTAGATTATTTAAATCTTTTACTGTATCTTCATTTGTAAAAGTAATATCTATTAAATTTTTTAAATTGTTTTTATAATAGGAATCTGTTTGATTAAAAATATCATTAATAGCTCCATTAGTAAATATTGTATCATTACTTATATTTTTGTTTTTTTCTTTGTTTCTTTTTTCTTGATTTTTCATATTTTGTAAATTATCAATCATTTTTTGTTTTTTTTGAATGTTTTTATACATATATTTTGATTCTTGAATAATAATATAATTAGGAAAAATTTTAGAATATTTTGCATAGAAATTAAATATATTTGTTAATTTTTTTTTAAGTTCATTTTTTTTATAAAATCTTCTTAAGAATTCATTTTCATCTTCTAATAATAAATATTCTTTAAAATTTGCTGTATAAGTTGATGGATCATTAAATATTAATTCATTTATTTTTTTTTTATTATAAAAATCTTTTGATATATGATATTTTTTAGTTAATTTATATTTCATAAATGCTAATAATGAGACTTTTACTTTTTTATTCTTCATTTTTTCTTGTTTATATTTTTTTTCTTAATTATTTTAATTAATAAAACTTTAATTTAAATAATTATATTATTTTTATGACATTTTTATTTTTATTTATTAAAAATATTTTTCTAAAATATCATTTTCTATTTTAGCATTTACAAACTCATTTTTTAATTCATCATTTTTTTCAAAAATTAATTTTTCTTTTAATAAATCAACAAGATTTAAACAAATCTTTTCATAATCTTTAATATTTTTCTGATCTTTTTGATTTTCATTCTTCAATATTAAAATCATTAATTCATTAAACAACTTTTTAACCTCACTAATATTAATAATTAAAGGTAATTTCTTATTTTTTAATAATAAAATAAAAATAAAAGAAATACCATAAAGATTAAAATCAGTACTCATATCATATTCAGTTTTTTCACAAATAACATCTAAAAATCTTTGATGAAGTAAACAAAATCTCCAAATTTCAAAAATATTTCTACAAGAATTAATATAATAATTCTCAGAGAATTTAATAAAATCATAAAAACCTTCAAATTCACTTTTTAAATTTAATTTATCATTCTGACAAAAATTGCTTAAAAAAAAGAAAACAAAATCACTTAAAAATAACATTATAATATGATATACTTGAACATTACTTGGTAATTTTTCTATTAATTCATCTTTTTCACTTTGACTTAATCCTTTTTCATTTAATTTATCAAAAATAACAATAAAATCGTCCCATGAATTTTTATTTATATTTTTATCATTATAATTCTCTATTATACTTAATAAAAATTTTAATATCGCAGGTAATAAATTCATTTTAAGTAAATCACATTCACTTTCTAATAAAATTTTTGCTTCAAAAAAATGTTCATCATGATGTTTTTTTCCTTGATGACAATGATGATAAGATAAATTTTCATTATATATTCCTTTAGTTTTTAAATAAGATCTTCCAAAATCTCTCAATACTCCTCCCATTACATAAAGTAAACTTCCTATAAATTTATATTTTTCATCCATTTGCCATAAACATAATGCAAACATTGATAAAACTTTATAAAATTTTACTACTGAATTATTTAATGATAATAATAATCCAGTTATTGTTGTGTAAAATATTTGAATTTTACTTATTGTAAATATTTTAAATATCAATAAATCTATTATTGTATTTGATTCTTTTAATAATGGTTTTTCATTTATTAATTTTTCTTCGTTTATTTTAAATTTTTTTTCATCTTTGTTTATTTCTATTAAATTTTTATCACTGAAATCTTTATAAATTGGATCATCTAGGAAAAATAAACAAATGAAAAATGAAGGAAATTCATTTTTAATATCATTTATTTTTAAACTGAATTTACTTTCATCATATAAATTCCAAATTTTTTCTACTATTTCATTTCCATATTTTTCATAAAATGAATTTTTTAAATCTAAATATAAAAGTAATGATTTAAATATTAAATCACTCTCTTGTGTCTTAACCCAATCTAAATAATTTTTTAAATAAAGTGTTCCTTTTTCTTTTAAGTCATCATAAGTAGTCTCAAATTTATCAATAATATTATTCATTTTATGAACAGCATTATTTAACTTTTCATATGAAAATTTATTTTCCTTTGACATATTTTAAATAAATTCTTATAAAAAAATAAAATAAATCATAAAAATTAAATTAAAAAAATAAAATGTATAATGACTATTATACAAGAAACAATATATCAACTTCAAATTATAATAACCAATCATCATATATGAATAACAACCTTAACTATACTAATGTATATCTTCAACCTTCCTTAAAGGAAAATCAATTAAATAAAAATTCAAGATTTCAAAATAATTATATAGACTCAAATAATCATCCAAGAGGGATAAGTGAAGATATTGAAAATAGGAGAATAAATAATGTTTCATCAAATTTTAATCCAAATACTTCTTCATCTAATTGGCAAAAATTAAAAGACCAAATTTTATCTCCTGGAGATGAAGAAAATTATTATAATAATTCTCAAATAAATTTTCAAAATCAAAATATTACAATTCCTCAATATAATTTACAAACATATAATATAAAAAATTATAATAGGTCATCAAGTAGTACTCGTTTAAATAGATATAATACAATAAATACAAATAATTCTTATTTACCTTTTGAAACTTTAGGAGGAAAAAAAACTTTAATTTTAGATTTAGATGAAACTTTAGTACATTCTGCATTTAAGCCTTTTTTTATTAAAAGTGATATAAATTTAAATGTTAATGTTGATGGAGTAAATCATTTAGTTCATGTATTAAAAAGACCTTATGTAGATGAATTTTTACAAAGAATGAGTAAATTTTATGAATTAGTAATTTTCACTGCATCAATATCAAATTATGCAAATCCATTATTAGATAGATTAGATAAATATAGAATTATTTCTCATAGATTATTTAGAGAACATTGTGTTTCAAATAGAGGATTATATATTAAAGATTTAAGAAAATTAGGAAGAGATTTAAAAAATATGATTATTATTGATAATAATCCTATTTCTTATGCTGTTAATCAAGATAATGGAATTCCAATTTTAACTTGGCATTATGATAAAAATGATAATGAATTAATGAAACTTGTTCCTATTTTAGAGTTTTTAAGTACTGTTGATGATGTTAGACCTTACATTATGAAAATTGTTAAGAGAAATACTAATGAAATTGATTTTAATATAGTTAATAATATTTTAAATGAAAATATAAATAATAATGCTAATAATAATAATATAAATATGAATATTAATAATTTGAATAATGATAATAATCAAAATGTAAGTAGGAATAATAATAATATAATGGAAAATATGAAAAGATTTAGTAGTGAAAATATGTCCAATTTTCAAGGTAATTCTAATATAAATTCAAATAATAGAGAACAAAGTGTTATTATTCCTCCAAATACACCAAGTAGAATATTATCAGATATTAATAATAATTTAAATAAAAAAACAACAAATAATATTCAATCAAATAATATATCTTCTCAATTTAGACCTAATACAGCAAATGTTAGAAATTATAATAATATTAATAGAATTAATATGAATAATAATAAAAATAATTCTATTGATTATAATTTAAATAAAAATCTAAATAATAATATATTATCATATAAATCACAATTGGCTTATACACCAAAAATAAATTATAGGAATGTTGAAGTTAAAAATGATTTAAATGAAATAAATAATAATAATAATATTAATAATAATAATAGGCAAATTCCAAATTATGCTTCTTATACTGGAATGTATTTAAATAGAGGACATGAACAAATTAAAAATGATCTTGATGATATATCAAATAATAATACTTATTCTAATCAAGAAAATCATAATAATATTAATGATTTTCAGAGAAATACTAATAATATAAATATTAATATCGTTAATCAAAATTTTACTTTTGACAATAATAAATCTAAAAAAACAATTCAAGAAAGAACAAAAGAAACTATTTATTATCAAGGAGATGGAGGAAAAAATGATAATATAAAAATGGTAAATAATAATCCAAATAAAACAATATTTAAAAATTATACTCAAAATAGTTTAAATAATTTAGAAAGTATAACAAATAAAATTAATGAAATAAATAAAACACTTTCTGAATATAATAATGAAACTAATAAATATAATTTATATAGTAATAACAAAAATAACCAATCAAATCAACCAAAAGTCAATAACTTTATGCAAAATTATCAATCAAATATAAGAACTAGTACACCTCAATTATATAGAAATAATAATAGTATGGATGAAGGAATAAATAATTATCAAATCAAATATAATTTATATAATAGAAATGAAAATAATTTACAAATAAAAAATAACTTAAATAATATAAATAATAATAATAATATTAATTCGAATTTTGAAAATATAAATTATAATAGAAGTTCAAGTTTATTTTATCCAAGGAAAAATGTAAATATAGATAATGCAAATCAAATTGAAGAAACTGAAGAAACAGAAGATTTAAATTTATCACAATCAAATTATTCAATAAATAATTATGTTAAAACCCCACAAAGAAATTTTGATAGATCACTTTTATTAACCCCAAATAGAAGATATAATGAAGAAATATCTAATATGAATAATTCAAATAATTATTTAAATAATAGTAGAAGTGTAGAAAGACCAAAGAGATTTGATATGAGTCCTTCACCATATCTTCAAGAAAGAGAAAATAATTTAAAATTTGGAAATGGTAATTTCATAAATTATGATGATTATATGAGAAATAGAAGACCATATCAATATGGAATAAATAATAATATTAATAATAATAATGAAATTAAAAATTTCCAATCAAAAGATAGATATATAAATTATGCAAATTTATATGGAAATAATAATAATAACAATAATAATATTACTAATAATATCCATAGTTATAATTATTATTCTTTAATGAGAAATTTTGGAAATAATAATAATTTAATTAATAATATGAATTATAATAATATGGATTATATTAGTAACTATAAAAATAGTTTAAATAGACCTTTTACAAATCTTTATTCAAATAATATAAATAATTTTGGAAGAAATTCTACGAATTTTTATCAGAATATTGGAGATAGAAGATATTATAATTTTTAATAATATTTTCTTTGACTTTTTTTAATTTTCAATTTTTTTATAACTAAAATCTATTTTTAATTTTTTTATTGTTTATTTTAATCAATCTATTATCATAAAAAATAAAATATAATTATTAAATATTTATATTATTTTTAAATTTAAGATATATTTATTTTCTGTTTTAATGTTAAATCAACCGATTGAAAAAACATTAAATATATCAAATATAAGTGTTTTTATACAAGTTTTATCATATGAGGAAAAATTAACAGAAATATGTGAAAATAAAAGTTTATTAAATGTTTTAAATAAACCATTATTAACATATCAATTAGAATTTTTAGAAAGAAATAATATAAAAGAAGTAACAATTATTACTAATAAAACATTTTTAAAAAATATAGAAGAAATATTAATAAGTTATGAAGGGGAATTAAAAATAAATACTTTAACAACTAATAATAAAGGGATTAATATATTAAATTTCATTAAAAAAGAAATTAAGCATAATAATTTTATTCTAATGTCAGCAGAATCTCTTTTATATTTTGATTTATTCAAATTATTAGATTCTCATATTGATAATAGATCATTAATTACATTAGTTTTAAATAATTATAATTATAATACCCAAAAATTAAATTTTTTAAAAAAGAAAGAAATAAATGTATATGGAATTGAAGATAATAATTCATCAAATTTAAAAAGAGTAGTATTTGTAACAAATAGAGAAAGTGATGATACTCAAAAAAATTTAAATATTCCAAAAAAAGTTTTTAAACATTCTTATAATTATGGTTTTGATTTAATATCATGTGAAGATGTTCATTTTTATATTTTTAATAAGAATATATACCAAATTTTAGAATCTTCAAAATATATAAATAACTCAAAAAAATTTAAAGATAATACAATAAATAATGATTTAATACCTTATTTAATACAAAAAGCATATTCAGAAATATTTAATACAATATTAATAAATTCTTCAAAAAATAATATAGGATTAGTTAATAGAGTAAATATAAGATGTAAATTAATAAATTTAAATGAAAGGGAATTTGTTTATTCAATAAGAGATTATCAAAGATTAATATCAGTAATTGATGAAATAAGAAAACCATATGACGAAATACCTTTAGTATTCTTTCAAACAAGAAATAATACTAAAAATTATTTTATGAACTTTGCACAACAAATACAAAATAATATAGATAATAAAAAAAATTTTAATGATCATATAAATGAAATTTCTTCTATATCATTAGATTCTTATATTGCAGATCCAATAATTGCAATTGAAAAAGGAAGTAGAATTAATAGAACAATTGGAGGACAAAATTTAACTGTTCAAGAAAAAAGTAAAATAATGTCATGTTTAATTTATGATAATGTTAATATTGGAAAAGATTGTAATATTACTAATTGTATTATTGGAGAAAATGCTAAAATTGGAAATAATTGTGTTCTTAGTGATTGTGTTATTTCTAGTAATTATTTTGTTTCTGATAAAACTAATAAATCAGGGAAAATTATTAGTAAAGATACAGAAGATAATTTTGATTTTTAAATTTATATAAATTTTATATTTAAAAAAAAACATTTCTTTTTTTTGAAAGTTAATATTTTTTATTTTTTAATTTAAAAAAACTAAATTTATAATTCTAATAAAATAAAAATTTAAGATAAGTTAAATAAAAGGGAATTAAAAAAAAAAAAATTCTCAAATTATAAATATCATTACTTTATCTTTTATTATTATTTAAGGTTTTTTAGCTTCAACATCTAAAGTTGCATCAGATTCTTTTTTATTTTTATCTCTTTCTGCTTTTAAATCTTCAAAATACTTTCTAGAAAAAGAAATAATATTTTCTGGATTTGCTCTTATAACAGCTTTAGAATAATTTTTAAGAATATCAGGTAAAGTTTCAGGAACTTCAATTTGTTCAGCACAAAAAATCCTCATTTCTTTAACATCAGCCATCTTTTAAAACAGTTTTATATTAATTAAATTAAAAAACTTAATATAAAATATAAAAAAAATAAAAAAATTATTATTTTTAAAAATTTAATTATTTAATTCAAAAAATAATAAATATTTCCCAAAAATATAAAATAAAATAAAAATAGTAAAAATAAATAAACTAAAGTTCTAAACTTTCAGCATCAGAATTTGATGCTTCACTTTCAATAGGAACATTTCCTTCATTATCACTATTATTATCTTCAGTAATATTAAAAGTCATAACATTTTCATCTTCAATGTCCATTCCAATAACATTATCAACTTTATTCTCATAATTAACAATATAATTTCCACAAGTCCAAATTCTAATAGTTAAATCATCACTTCCACTTATAATAATATTTTTATTAAACATTTGACAAGAATTAACAGTTCCAGTATGTCCTTTAATAACAAATAAAGGAGAACTTTCATAATATCTATTCCAAACATAAATTAAAGCATCTTCACTACCACTTAAAATATATTCATCTTTTTCTCCTCCGAAACTACAATCAATTGTATAAATTTTTTGTGAATGACCATAAAATCTATTTATTATTTTTTTTTGACATAAATCATATAAAGCTATATTTGAATTTATTGTTGATTGATTTACTAAAAGAAATTTTCCTCTATCTGATTTACTTATATTAACATATATTATTTGTTCTGTTATTTCTAATTTAAATAATATTGAATTTGAATTTATATTATATACTACTATATCATTTAGTGATGCTGGGACTATTATTATTGAATGAAGAAATTCTGATAAAACTATTTGTCTTATTCTATAAAAATTATTTCCTAATTCTAATTTTTTATTTTTTTGATTTATATCAGTAATATATATTTTTTTGTCAATTCCACCTGAAATTATTGTATCATTTGAATTAAATAAAAAATTAACTGAATTATTTCCATTTTGATGAATTTCATTTATTGTTTTAATACATTCACTTGTTAAAGGATTGAAAATTTTAACAGTACCATCATTTGATGAACTTAAAATAAATTGATCATTATAAGACCAAGAAATTGAAGTAATCAATTTTTGATGAGCTTTAAAATAAGAAATACAAGTTATATCAAATTTTTTATCATTTAATTCAATTTTAAATATTGCAATACAACCATTACTAAAAGTAGCAGCAAGATAATTTTTTTTATGTGATAAAATTAAAGACCAAATTTCACCTTCTATATTTTTATCATTTGGTCCTATTTTTTCTATTACTTTTGATTCAATAAATTTAGGTGGATTTGATAAAGATACTATATCATTATATTGTTTTAATATTTCTGTAAAACTCATTGAATTATTATCACCTTTTATATTTAATATTTTTTTTATTTTTAATAATAATTTATGTTCGTCTATATAATCTTGAAAATTTTCTTTTAATGCTATATTCATTTCTTCTTGATTTTGAGAAAAAAGTAATAAAGAGAATTTTTTTAGATTTTCTTGTTCTATAAATAATGATAAATCTGTTCTTAAATATTGTAATGATTCTATTTTAGTACCTTCACCATTAAAATTTTTTTTTATCATTTGTATAAATTCTTTTATTTTTAATATTTTAATTAATTGATTTTTTTGTTCTGTTGAAAATGATGAATCATTTAACATAGTCATACATTCTTTATAATTTTGAGTACGAAAAAGAGATAAAAATTTTTCTGATTCATTTCTTTTTTCTATATCTAATGTTTTTGATTCAAGTAATTTAGCACTTTCAATATAATTATTTTCATATAAAAATTGAATTATTAAATCATTAATTTCATCATTAGTTATTGTTTCATTATTTTTATTTAAAAAATCTTGTTCTTGACTTGTAAAAATATTTTCCATTTTGTTTAATATTTTTAAATAAAACTTTTAATTAATTTTTATAATTATATTAAATTTCATAATACAAAAAATTGATTTTTTTTTTAATTTATATATTTCCAATAGTGTATTCTTCAGGATTAAATTTATATTGTTCCAAATAATCACCTTTTTTATTTTTTTCTTTTTTAACTTCTTTTATTTCATTTAAATCATCAATATTGATCAAATTAACAACATTTTCATTATATTCAATTTTAATCTTCTCAATATTTTCCTTTGAAGTATTTTGTTTTAATTTCTTATCAGTTTTATCAAAAGAAGTTAAAAAATCATCAAATCCATTTATTTCATCCACAGAATTATTATCTTTTTCATTTTGATTAGAAGATGAATCAGAAATAACAATTGGTTCATTATTAATTATATTCTTTTTTAAATCAGGTGAAGAGACAACAGTAGAAATTTGAGGATTAATTGATTTTTCATTTTCTTCTTCCATATTACGAATATCTAAATTAATATCTAAATTAAATTCATCATCATCTTCTTCTTTTTTTAATATTCTTTTCTTATTTAAAAAATGATTATTACTAAAATTATTATTTTTATTTTTTTTATCATAAATTTGAGGATTATATTCAAAAGGTAAATAAGTAATAGGATCAATTTCTCCATAAACAATTTTTTGAACTAAATCATTATTAATATTAATATTACCTAAAAATCTTAAATCATCCATATATTTTTTAGTAAATTTATATTTTGATTTATAAATATCATCAAAATATTTTAATTTATGAATTAAAGGACAATAAACTACTTGATATCTAAAAGTTAAAAAAGCTTTTTCAAATTTTTCAATAATTTCATTAATTTCATCAGGTTCTTCAATTATTTTAGAACTAACACTTAAAATACATTTTTTATAAGAATTAGAATTTTTAACTGTATTATATGCATTTTTAATTCCAACACCTTTTAATTTAAAATAATCACATCCACTTAAAATACAAAAAGTTAAAAATTTATCATTATCAAAAGAACTAAAATCATATTCTTTACAAAATTTTAAATTTTTTAATTCTATTTCTTTTCCAAAATTAGTATCATAATTTAATTTAAATAAAACTTTCGGACAACCCAAAGCTAATAAATCGCTATCTTCAGTTAAAACACAATCAACATAACCAATTTTACTTAAATAACATAATTGAATATCCGCTTCATATGGAGCAACAAAAAATTCAATTTTTTTTAATTTTAATATTTTAATAAATTCAAAAGCCATTTTTGGATTAATGTCAATTCCTTCTATTCTTTTTGATTTAGCTAATTTTTCTAAACCACTTCTTCTTAATGAAATACTTTGCATTGTTACTTCACTTCTTCTTCTTTGTCTTTCTTCTTCTTCCATTTTTTTCATTGGTAATTTGTCACCATCAAATATTATAACTGGAATTATATTAAATTTTATTAATTGATCTAATCTTTTATTTAAATAATGAAGATATTTTTTTGAATTTGGATTATCAAAAATTTCATTTGTCATTGAATATACACTTTTATGTAACCAACAATATCCATCTACTGCCATTTTCATTCCCTTGTAATATGATAAGTGACGGTTTATTTGGATACTTTCTAATGCTTTTAGTAAATTGGAAATTCCCATTTTTTTTTAAAATTTTGTTTTGTTTTTTTATTTTTTTGAATCGTTAATAATATGAAAAAATATTATTATTTGGTAAATTTTTTTTTTAGGTTTGTTTGTTTTTTTTTTAATTTTTTAATGAGACAATATTTAAAATATTTTATTTTTTTTTTGATTTTTAGGGAGATTGGGGATTGGGGATTGGGGATTGGGGATTGGGCCCAATCCCCAA
>JAEEGK010024300.1_pt1 | contig 12577 bp, 9 predicted proteins | sample 8958771 | NCBI WGS metagenome assembly JAEEGK01 (sample SAMN16246547, study PRJNA631951) | gut metagenome | biome: gut microbiome; feature: rumen; material: SC-attached | host: Bos | place: Iran: Karaj | collected 2018-10 | reverse complement strand
GAAAAAACAATTAATGCAGTGATAAAAAATTATATAGAAACTGATGAAGACAAACAGGAAATTCCGATAGGAACTCATGTTGCGGATGTTTACACAGGCGATCACATATATGAGATACAAACGAAAAATCTCAAAAGACTTTGTGAGAAACTGGTGGATTTTCTTCCCATGTATAAAGTAACCGTAGTACATCCGGTTATCAGAAAAAGAAAGATATACTGGATAGATCCGGATACGGGAGAGATGACAAATCCCAGACGTACTTCACCCAAAGTTGAAAGTATAGAATCTGCGATAAGAGAAGTTTACGGAATAAGGGAATTCATTAACGATCCTAATCTGAGTGTAAGGATTGTTGTGATCGATGCGGATGAATTCAGAATTAAAGACGGATACGGTAAGGATAATAAAAAGTACGGAACATGGCTTGATAAAGTTCCTACGGATATCATAGACGATGTAACTTTTGAATGTCCCGAAGACTACCTGCAGCTTCTTCCATCGGAAATACCCGAAGAATTTACGGTTAATGATGCAGCCGGTTTGGGAATGAAAAGAGATGAAGCAAGTCTTATAATCGCATTCTTATATAAAGTCGGAGTAATAGAAAAGATAGGAAACAAAGGAAGATCTTATCTGTATAGGTTAAAGTATTAAATAGATGGAACAGGGTGACGGTTCTGCCGTTCCCCTGTTCCATCTTTAAATTTCTTCCGGATCGGAAGGCTGCAGTGAAAAGATAAATTCACTTCCTTCACCCGGTGTTGATATTACATTGATGTTCTCGCTGTGTGCGGTAAGAATTTCTTTTACGATGGAAAGACCGAGTCCGGTACCTTTCTTGTCCTTACCTCTAGATGAATCTGATTTATAAAAACGGTTGAATATCATCGAGATATCTTCGGGAGGAATTCCTATTCCGTTATCTTTAACAGAGACATAGATCTTGTTTTTCTTTTCCGTAGTTTCGATCTTGATCACGGAATCGTGATTGGAAAACTTAACCGCATTATCGGTAAGGTTATAAACGATCTGTTCTATTCTTCCTTTATCCGCATGTACGAATAATTCGTCTCCTGTAAGAACAAGTTCGATCGCGATGGATTTTTTTCTGCAGGTTCCTTCAAATGTCTCCGCAACTTTTCTTACGGTATCGTTGATATCGAAATCGGTGATATCAAGATGCATTCCCTTGGTATTCAGATTGTTGAGAGCCAGAAGACCGTTTGTTAATTTGGTAAGTCTTTCGGTTTCATTCAATACTATACCGAGATATTTCTCATGCATCTCGGGAGGTATGGTTCCATCGAGCATTGCTTCGAGATATCCCTTGATGGAAGTAAGAGGTGAACGGAAATCGTGGGAAACATTTGCGATGAATTTTTTCTGATCGTCTTCCGAATCCGCAATCTTGCCTGACATATAGTTAAGTGCTGCGGCAAGATATCCCATCTCATCTCTGCTGTCGACATTTACTTCATAATGGTAATTACCTTCTGCGAATTTCTCCGCGCCCATGGTGATCTTACGAAGAGGCATGTAAACGAGAGTTGTAAAGAAGATGAGAATGATCAGCGAAAGCAGGAACATTATGATCAAAGTAATGTAGGAAATGTTCAAAAGAGAATTACATTCTTTTTCGATGTCATCCATTGATATATGGATGGTGACATATCCTTTGGTCCTGTACTTGGTGATGATGGGACATATTACGGAAAGAACTTCTTCATCGAATGAATCGAAGAAATTTCCTACGAGATAATATGTACTTCCACCGGATGAGGGATCGAAATTGGAAATGACTGCTGCGGTCTCCGGATCGGAACTTGCAGTATCAAGAATGATAATACCGTCGGGTGAGATGATACGGATATCCGCATCCATATAAACGCTGAGTGAATCAAGCTGAAGCGTTACCGTTTCGAGAGAAGTACGAGAAGAGTACAAACCCTTCGCATAGGTATCTGCGATCAGTGACGCTTCGGCATAAAGATTCTGAGCTTTTTGATTGATGATATATTCCCTGGTGATGCGAGGCACGAAAAGAGAAACGGCCAGAAAAGAAAACAGACCGAATATCACATATCCGATAATAAATTTCAGATAGAGTGTGTGTCTCATAAGGTTTCGAACTTGTATCCTTTACCCCAGATGGTAGAGATACGCCATGTATCTCCTTCGCCTATCTTTTCACGTATTCTTTTGATATGGACATCAACGGTTCTGGTATCACCGCTGTATTCATAACCCCAGATACGATCGAGAAGCTGTTCTCTCGTAAATACGCGGTTGGGTGATGAAGCAAGGAAGTATAAAAGTTCGAGTTCCTTGGGAGGCATATCGATGGTGCTTCCCTTATAGGTTACCGAGTAGTTGGTAAGATTGATCAGAAGATCGGGATAAGCAACAGCATCGATATCCGAGTCGAGAGTTTCTTTGACTTCGGATGTCTTGGATGAAGATCTTCTGAGAACCGCTTTAACTCTTGCTACCATTTCCTTGGAATCGAAAGGTTTCTCAATGTAATCATCCGCACCGAGCTGGAGGCCGAGGACTTTATCAAAAGTCTCACCCTTTGCCGAGAGCATGATGATGGGAAGTTCCGAAGTGGTACGTACGCGTCTGCATACTTCATATCCGTCGATTCCGGGAAGCATGATGTCGAGAAGCATCAGGTCCGGTTTGAATTCGGGTATCTTATCAAGAGCGGATTCTCCGTCATTGACGATCAGAGTATCGTAGCATTCCTTAACAAGATAAAGAGATATCAGTTCGGCTATATTATTGTCATCGTCGACAATCAGTATCTTCTGTTTGTCTGCCATAATTATTCTCCCCTTATTTGAACTTTACTATCGTGACTCCGGCGTCACCCTCACCGTATTCGCCGAGTCGGAATTCTGCAATGTTTTTCTGTTTTCTCAGATAAGCATGAATTGCATTTCTGAGAGCTCCCGTTCCTTTACCGTGAACGATACGCACGGGAGACATATGTGCAACATAAGCATCGTCAAGATACTTGGATACTGCCGAGACTGCTTCATCGGTAGTCATACCGAGAAGATTGATCTCGGAAGAAATGCTGAGTGATTTTTCCATCTTAAGAGAGCCGGAGAAGGTTCCGGATGTTCCGGGCTTTTCTTCGGGTACCGCATTGTAATCGATCTTAAGATCTTTTACATTAACGGACATTCTCATGGAACCGCACATAACAAAGAGATCACCCTTTGAGTCGGGCTCAGTCTGAACGATACCTTTCATACCGAGGGAATTTACTATGACATGAGTATCCTTGGTAAGTTTTGAAGGATCGATGACTGCGGATTTCTTGTTCTGTGACTTCTTGGGTGCGGTATCTTTTTCTCCCAGTTCTTTGATCTTTTCCCTGAGAGCAGTTCTTTCTTTTTCGAGATCTGCCATTCCGGAAGTGATGCCTGCTTTCTGCATATCTCGGATGGTCTTGTCGGCAAATTCCTTCGCTTCTTCGAGAACCTTGATGGCTTCATCATTTGCACGTCTCATGATGCCGGCTTTTTGCTCGTCAATCTTGACGTTCTTATTGTGAAGCTTATCCTGAAGCATGCGGATCTTAGCCTTATATTCTGCAATCTCTTTACGGTCGTTTTCGGATTCGATACGTGCCTGCTGGAGATTCTGGATTACGTCTTCGAAACTCTCTGCATCCGCATCGATATGTTTCTTGGCTTCATTAATGATATCTTCGGGAAGTCCGAGCTTTGAAGATATCGCAAAAGCATTACTCTTTCCGGGAACGCCGATGAGAAGTCTGTATGTGGGACTTAAGGTCTCGACATTAAATTCACAGCAGCCGTTCTCGACACCTTCAGTTTTAAGAGCGAAGATCTTGATCTCGGTGTAGTGAGTTGTCGCAATGGTCCTGATACCGAGATTATGCATGTGCTCGAGGATCGAAACCGCAAGTGCCGCACCTTCGGAAGGATCGGTACCTGCACCGAGTTCATCGAACAGGCAAAGGGAATGTCTATCTGCCTTTTTCAATATATCCACGATGTTGACCATGTGGGATGAGAAGGTTGAGAGCGACTGTTCGATACTCTGCTCGTCTCCGATATCTGCGAATATGTCGTTAAAGACACATAATTCCGAATGGGATGCGGCAGGAACGTGAAGTCCCGACTGTCCCATAAGGCACAGAAGACCTACGGTTTTAATCGAAACGGTCTTTCCGCCGGTATTGGGTCCGGTGATAACGAGAAGATCAAAGTCCTTACCGAGGGAGATATCGATCGGAACGACTTTCTTCTTATCTATAAGCGGATGTCTTGCCTTCTTGAGAACAAGATAGTGCTTTCTGTTATATGCGGGTCTGGTGGCATCCATGTTAAGAGCCAGTCTTCCTCTTGCAAAGATAAAATCAAGAGTTGTCTGGGTCTTCTGGTTTAATGAAATCTCTTCAGTATGGAGTCCGCACTTTGCACTGAGGTCCGCGAGGATCCTTTCGATCTCTTTTTCCTCCTCACGCATAAGTGTCCTGATCTCATTGTTGAGGTTGACTACTGATGCGGGCTCTATGAAATAGGTCGATCCGGTTGATGACTGGTCGTGGATCATGCCGGGAACCTGGGATTTATATTCTGATTTTACGGGTACGCAGTATCTTCCGTCCCTCATGGTAATGACGGCTTCCTGGAGATATGTTCTCATGGATCCGTTGATCATGGAGGTCAGGGAAGAATGAATCTTATCTCCGGTAAGAAGGATCTGTCTGCGGATCTTCTTAAGCTCGGGTGAAGCGTCATCCGCGATCTCTTCCTCTGAAATGATGCACTTTCTGATCTCTCCCGAAATAAGAGGAAGGGGGGAAAGGGATGCGAAGAGGTCGGAAAGTGAATCGGTAAAGTCCGAATCATCCTCCCTTTCGGCCTTTGCACCCTCTTCAAGATCCACCGTATGCCTAGTGCCTGTATTTTGCGCAGAAAGAGCGGAGGCAATTCCACCTCCGGATTCTTCTCCGTATTTGATAAGCCTTGCCGCATTTTCCAGCTGGGATGCGATCTGCAAAAGCTCCGATGCCGAAAGTGAAGCACCGGATTCAAGGGACTTTACAATGTATCTTAAATCCGCATTTCCGCCAAAGCTGGTTCTTCCGCTTTTAATGAGTCTGGAAAGCGCATCTGCGGTCTGGGTCTGCCATTCGTCGATCTGCTTAAGGTCACATACGGGAGATAGGGCTTTTATTTGTTCTTTTCCGGGTGCCGAATCGGCTTCTTCCGATAAAAGAGTAAGTATTTTGTCGTATTCTAATGTCTTTAAAACTCTGCTGTTCATAGTAAGTTAAGTATATCACAGGAAATGCCTTATTTCTTTACTTTTTTGGAGCGTAAAGATATACTGAAATAACCATGGAAGATGTTAAAAATACGGAAAAATCGAATAAGCCGAAGACGGAAAAACCGGGTTCTTTTCAGCAGAGTATTATTTCCGAACAGATAAAAAGAAGACCGATCAACAAGTACCGTCTTCTGAGAAAATCTGCGATAACGGCGGTTCTTGCCATATTATTCGGTATTATCGCTTCCGTTACCATCTGGCTCCTGGAACCGGTTCTCAGCAAATGGGTTTCCAAGCCCGAGCCGGCTCCCGTAAGGGACGAGGTTCATTTCATAGATTCGGGGGATGAGATAACACCCCAGGAAGTTCTGGTCGATTATATGGATCAGGAGGCTTTCCTGAATACCGAAACCACCGATGAAAATGCCCTTGCAGAGATTCCTCTTACGGATGAACAGATCCAGGCTCTGTTTTCCAAGATTATCCTCGATCAGAGAGATTACAGACTTCTCTATCAGTCTCTGGCTATATATGCCATGGAAATGAATAAATCCGTTGTTACCATCACCGCAATCTCATCCGATACGGACTGGACCGGGATGATCGAGCAGCGCAGCAACCAGTCCTCCGGACTTATCGTTGCAACCGGCAACCTGGATATATATATCCTTGCGGACTATACCCCTCTTGCAGGCGGAGAATCCTATAAGATCAGATTCAGCAACAACTATACGACCGAGTGCAAACTCAGAGCAGTCGATGCTGCTACCGGACTTGCCATGTTCTCGGTTAAGATAAGTACCTTAAGCGCAGACCTTGCAGCCGATCCTCATGTTGCCAGCCTCGGAAGTACGTTCGCAACCATCGGAACTCCCGTCATCGCTCTCGGAAGTCCCATGGGAACTGTCGGATCTATGGGATACGGAATGATCAGCGCATCCAGAAGTACCGTTGAATATGCGGATACCGCAGACACCATGATCCAGACGGATATATACGGAGCTCATAATGCGGGTGGTTTTCTTTTTAACTATACAGGCCAGGTAATCGGAGTAATTGCTCCCGATCAGGATAAGAGTGATGTCGACGGACTTATCTGGGCATATGGAATAAGCGAACTTAAGAGCCGTATCGCTGCAATGGCAAACGGCGACCCTACAATATATCTCGGAGTGATCGGAACATATGTAACGAGTGAAGCAAATTCCGAACTCGGTGTTCCCTACGGAGCTTATGTACTCAGGACGGATATGGATTCCCCCGCGATGCTTGCAGGTATCAGGACAGGGGACGTAATAGTCAAACTCGGTGATACACAGATAACCAATTATTCCGATTATGTCACGACGCTTCAGACATATAACGTCGGTGACAAGGTTACTGCTGTAGTAATGAGAAAATCACAGCAGGAATATGTAGAACTCGAATATATCATGACCGCTCGTTCATCGGGCGACATCTATGAATAAGACTTAAATTGAAAGGCAAAACATGAAGCACATTTCTGATTTTTCTGAAGGCGATCATATAAGGGAGGTTTTCCTGTGCAAGGGAATCTCTCACGCAGTAACCAAAAACGGAAAAGAATACCTCAATGTTCAGCTTATGGACAGAACAGGATCCGTTGACGGTAAGATCTGGGATCCCGGCGATCCCGGAATCGATGACTTCGATAAATATGATTACGTCGAAGTTAACGCAGACGTAAATGTCTGGAATAATGCAAAGCAGCTTAATATCAAAAGAATACGAGTAGCATCCGAGGGTGAATATGACCCTTCCGAGTATCTCCCCGTCAGCAGCCGTAACAATGACGAGATGTACAAAGAACTCATGTCCGTAATAGACAGCATCCAGGATAAGCATTACAACGCTCTTCTTAAGAAGTTCTTTGTGGAAGATGCAGAACTGGTAAAGAGATTCAGAACCTGTTCCGCAGCAAAGACCGTTCACCACGGATTTGTCGGAGGACTTATGCAGCACACTTTGGGAGTTGCATCGGTTTGCGATTTCCTCGCAAAGTCCTATCCCGTTCTTAACAGAGACCTGCTCGTAACCGCAGCTCTTTGCCATGATATTGCCAAGACCAAGGAGCTCACTCCTTTCCCCGAAAACGATTATTCCGACGAAGGTCAGTTACTCGGACATATCGTTATGGGTTCCGAAATGGTCGGCGCTGCCGCAAAAGAAATCGAAGGATTTCCCAATATAAAACTTACTCAGCTTCAGCACTGCATACTTGCCCATCACGGAAAGTATGAGTTCGGATCGCCCAAGCTCCCCGAGCTTGTTGAGGCAATGGCACTTAACCTTGCCGATGAGTGTGATTCCAAGATCGAGATCTACACCGAACTCTTTGAAGCTAATGCGGAGAAAAAAGGACAGTGGCTCGGACCCAGAAAATTCCTTAATGACTCTAATGTAAGATCAACGATCACAACGGAATAAGAATAATGAAAGAAAACTCTTTTAAGAAAAATGATGAAATCATTCTGACCATTGATGATATCTCGGATGACGGATCCGGGATCGGACGGAGTGACGGATTCATTTTTTTTGTAAAAAACACATTACCCGGAGACCGCATCAAAGCTAAGGTGATGAAGGTCACCAAAAGCTACGGCTTTGCAAGATGCATGGAGATTCTGGAAAGCTCATGCGGAAGATGCAAAGCCCGTTGTTCCGTATTTGAAAAATGCGGCGGATGCTCTTTGCAGAATTACAAATACGAAGAGCAGCTTAAATACAAATTTAATAAGGTAAAAAATGATCTCATAAGGATCGGTGGTTTAACCGTAGAGGAAGCGGAAGAAAAAATGCTTCCCATTGTGGGAATGGATGATCCTTACAGATATCGCAACAAGGCACAGTATCCTGTACGTATGGGTAAGGACGGAAAACCCCATGCGGGATTTTTCGCAGGACATACTCATTCCGTAATTGAAACGGATGATTGCCTTATCGAACCCGAGATCAATTCAAAACTTCTTGATGCCGTTCTTAACTGGATGAACAAAAATCATGTTAAGGCATACGATGAAGAAACCGGAAAAGGTCTGGTAAGACATGTGCTTATAAGACACGGATTTACATCAAAAGAATGTCAGGTAAATCTTGTCATCAACGGAAGTAAGATTCCCGATGAAGCAGGACTTATCAAATTACTTACGGATGTAATGCCCGATGATCTTAAATCGGTAACCGTATGCCCGAACACCAGAAGAGATAATGTCATCCTCGGTGATTCATACAGAACGATCTACGGTGAGGGTTACATAACCGACACGCTTGTCGGAATTACATTTAAGATATCACCGCTTTCTTTCTATCAGGTTAATCCTATTCAGACCGAAAAGCTTTATGGTCTTGCAAGAGACTACGCATGTCTTTCCGGAGAAGAGGAGGTACTCGATCTATACTGCGGAATCGGAACGATCTCACTTATGCTTTCCAAAAAAGCAGGTCATGTTACCGGTGTCGAGATCATTGACAGAGCGATCAAGGATGCAAAAGAGAACGCAAAGATAAATGCGATCGGAAATGCGGAGTTCATAACCGGTGCTGCTGAGGAAGTGATACAGACAATGCTTCCCGGTGAAGGTAATCGGAAAACTCCCGATGTTGTTGTCGTTGATCCTCCCAGAAAAGGATGTGCAAGAAGCTGTATCGATGCGATCCTGACGCTTGCACCTAAGAGAGTTGTTTATGTAAGCTGCGATCCCGCAACACTTTCAAGAGATATTAAGATCTTCCGCGAAGGAGGATATGAACTTGTAAAGGCAACTCCTGTTGATATGTTCCCTCACTCGAGTCATGTGGAGACGGTTGTATTGCTGTCACGAGTAACGGGCAAAGAGGACAGATGATTATATTTGAATATAAAGGATTATAGAGAAATATGGAATTTAAGAAAGGAACAACACAAGATTTGGATTCGGTCTGCTTTTTGATAAAAGATGCAATAGCCGAAATGGAAAAGAATGGAATCTATCAATGGGATGAAATATATCCTGCCAGAGAAGACTTTGAAGAAGATATCAGAAACAATTATCTTTATGTAGTTTATGAAGAGAATGAGTTGGTAGCTTTTTATGCTATCAGTGGAGAATGTGATGAACAATACAATAATGCTGAATGGGAATACGAATCTGATTCGGCATATGTTCTCCACAGGTTCTGCGTTTCACCAAAGGTGCAAAACAGGGGAATCGGGAAAAAGGTTCTTCTGCATATAGAACAACAAATTAAAAATATGGGTTATAACTCAGTTAGATTAGATACCTTTACTCAGAATCCTTTCGCGCAAAAATTGTATCGTCATAATGGGTATGAATCCCGAGGATATGCGGATTGGAGAAAAGGCAGATTTGACCTTATGGAAAAGAAACTTTAACTTTTGGGATATTGATATATTCCCACAAACAAACGAGTTGAAATGGTATCCAGGTTATCGTCCTAAGCCATGTGGAGACGGTAGTTTCTTTGGGCAAGATTTTTGAGAAACCGAAGGATTATGTTCAGATAGGCATTGATGCAGAGGATTACTACAGGATAAAAGATTCTCAAAAGGGGGTATAACCGGATGGATGACATTAAGAGAGATCCGTTTGAGGAGTATATAAAACAGACAGAACCCGCTAAAAGGGAATTGGGTTATGCATGGTATACAGCGATTGGTTTACAGGCCGTTGATGGTCTTGAAACTTCTGATTATCTGAAGAAAACAGCAAAGGATAATATCGATGGCAGAATAACGATATCTGAAGCCGGAAAACTTATCGAGAGCTATTATGAAGAAACGGGAAACAGGAGTGAGGACCGTACTAAAGAGGCCGATATTGTTTCTGTACGAATAGCAGCTATTCTTTCGGAAAAAGCATTCACCTTTTCTGTTCCTCAGTATATTGGAATTCATAAAAGACTGTTTGAGGGTGTTTTTTCTCATGCAGGAAAGATAAGAGATTACAATATTTCAAAAAAGGAATGGGTTTTAGACGGGGAGTCTGTTCACTATGGCAATGCTATAGATTTGAAGGAAATGCTGGAATATGATCTTAGGACTGAAAAGGAATATGAATACTCTACAGATAGTATTTCTTCCATAATTCCTCATCTCGCGAAGTTCGTCGCCCGCTTATGGCAGATTCATGCATTTGGTGAAGGAAATACCAGAACTACGGCTGTATTCTTTATAAAGTATCTTCGGTCAATGGGATTTGATGTGACAAACGAGATATTTGCTGAAAATGCATGGTATTTCAGGAACTCGTTGGTAAGAGCTAATTATACTGATCTTTCCAACGGAATACGTGAGACAACAGAGTATCTGGAATTGTTCCTTAGAAATCTTCTTTTGGGTGAAACAAACGAACTTAAAAATCGGTATACTCATATCCGTTGGGAGAAACAAAAACAGGACATTGACGATAAAAAACAGGACATTGGCGATAAAAAACAGGACATTGATATCCCGGATTCCATAACGAACAAAACAAAACAGCATATTCAGATGTTATTCAATGAGTATGGATTTGATCGTTTTTTCGGACGGACGGAGGTAATGGATTTGTTGCAGATTACAGCTTCTCCGGCATCTTCGATAATAAAGAAAATGCTCGAATTGGAAATCATTTACCCTATGAAAGGCAAGGGCAAGGGGAAATATTTGTTTAGAAGATAAATTGGATAATAAGGAGCATTCCTGTAATTCATAAATAGCGCCAATTGAATAAAAAGAGACCTATCGATATGATATAGGTACATCTTGACGGATGAAAATACCAAATCAAACCGGAGGTCTCAAATGAATTATACACAGAACGAAAAAATTGAACAAGTAACAGACACAACACTGGTAATCGGTGTAGATGTTGGAAGCCAGCTTCACTACGCCAGAGCCTTTGATAACAGAGGCATGGAGCTTACAAAAAGGGTTCTTTCATTTCAAAACAGTATTGAAGGATTTAACACCTTTAATCAATGGGTAGAGAAGATCAAGACGGAGAATGAAAAGACCGACGTTATGATAGGCTGCGAGCCTACCGGACATTATTGGTTTGCATTAGCAAAGTATGTGTCCGATCATAAGATGACATTGGTAATGGTCAATCCTTTCTCGGTCAAGAAGATCAAGGAACTTGATGATAACAGTCCGAAGAAGACTGACATAAAAGATCCGAAGACAATAGCAAAACTGGTGGTGGATGGCAGGTATTCCATTCCATATATGCCGGAAGGCATTTATGCAGAGATAAGAGATCTGGTATATAGCCGTGACAGGATCGTTAAGCAGCACAACATATCTGCAAATAGGATCCAAAGATGGCTGGCGGTACATTTCCCAGAGTATCTGGGGATTTATTCAAGATTCGATGCTGCAAGCGGCCTGGCAGTGCTTGAGAAAGCGCCATTGTCAAAGGACGTGATAGCTCTTGGAATAGAAGGCATTCGAAAGATTTGGCATGATAAGCGGATGCGTGGCAGAGGTGTTACAGAAGATAGGGCAAAGATCCTGGTAGAAGCCGCGCATAACAGTATCGGGCTGGACGGAGGTGCCGGAACAAGAAGCGAATTATATATGCTGCTTGAGGAGCATCAGTTATGGAACTCACAATTGGAGGCCGTTGAGAAGGCACTTGAAGAGACGACTCTGAAAGTGGACCATGTGGAGAAACTACTCGCCATTAAAGGAGTGGGGATCATAACAATAGCGGGATTCATTGCAGAGGTAGGTGACATCAGACGCTTTAAGTCACCGAAGCAGATCCAAAAGTATGCAGGACTTGAACTTGTTGAAAATAGTTCCGGAAAGCATAAGGGAAGGTCCCGGATCAGCAAACGAGGACGCAGGAAACTCCGCCGGATATTGTATCAGGTAATGATACCGGTACTGGCAAGTAACAAGGAGTTCAGAGAGATTTATGACTACTATGTTATTCGCGTCAAGAATCCGCTGAAACGCAGACAGGCGATGGTTGCCGTAAGCTGCAAACTTATCCGTGTATTCTACGCGGTATTAACCAAAGGCGTGGATTATGACAGGTTTAAGATGATGTCAGACATCCACAGGGACAGCGAGCTTATCGCCGCATAGAGTCCCCAAAAACTGCAAACAGTAAAGCGTCCGCCAAGATTGGTGCTGTGAAGCAGGAATGCGAAGCATATAGAACAAAGTAGAGCCAGTAGCTGCGTTGACATTTTTTATAGGGCATGACCCTGACTAAGGAGCATAAGCAGCACCCAACTATGGATAAGCAGAACGAAG
>JAEEGK010024291.1_pt1 | contig 12580 bp, 5 predicted proteins | sample 8958771 | NCBI WGS metagenome assembly JAEEGK01 (sample SAMN16246547, study PRJNA631951) | gut metagenome | biome: gut microbiome; feature: rumen; material: SC-attached | host: Bos | place: Iran: Karaj | collected 2018-10 | reverse complement strand
TCATATTCTATTTTTTCTTTTTCAAATTCTTTAAGTTTATTTTCAAAATTTTTATTTTTTTCTTCTTCTTCATATTTTATTTTTTTTAATTCTTTATCTAAAATATCTTTTTCATTTTTTATTGTCATTTTTTCATTTTCTTTTTGTTTTATTTCATTTTGATATTTTGTTATTTCTAATTCAAAATTTTGAAACTTTATACTATTTTCACTTTCTAATTCACGATATTTTTTTTCTAAATTTTCTTTCTTTTTTGTTTCTTCATCTAATTTATTAATATAACTTTCAATATCCTTATTATATTTATTTTTATATTCTTCAATATTTTTATTATATTTAATTTTTTCTTCTTCAATATTTTTATTATATTTAATTTTTTCTTCTTCAAATTTTTTTTTTTCCTCTTCAAAATTTTTTTTTATTTCTTCTATTTCTTTTTCTTTTTTTTTTAATAATTCTTCATAATTTACCATATATTCTTTTTTAAATATTGGTTCACTTTTAATTTGATCTTCAAAACTAGTAACAGTTTGATCTCCATCAATTCTTTCAACAATTTTAAATTGTAATTTTAAACTAGAATATCCATTATAATAATTAATTGCTTGAACAAAATCAGCTTCATTTTCTAATATTATATATTCACCTTCTTCATCAATATAAGTAATATTATATAATTTATTTAAATCATCAGAAGTTAAACCAAATTCTTTCATACATATTGTTTTTAATTCATTATAATTATTAGGAAGTGTTGTTTCAAATTCTTTTTTAGAAAAAGTAATTTTAACTTTTTTATTCATCATTTATATAACTTTTTTTTATTTAAATATAAATTATATAATACATAAGTAAATAAAAAAAAAATTAAAAAAAAAATTTTATTTCAAATGATTATTAATATTAACTAATTTAACTTTAATCAAAAAACAACCAAAAAAATTAATCTATTCCTCTTCCTTTTCTTCTTCTTCTTCTTCTTTTTCAGGTTCAGGTGCATAATGATAAATTTGAATAGTATTATTAATAACAGAATTATTAATCATTTCATCATAATCATGATTAAATTGTTCAAAAGCAGGTTTAGTATCAATTTCATTATTTGTAGTATAACTAAAATGAGCAAGAGTACATTCAAATATTTTATTTCTAATAATAAATTCAGCAACTCTATTCCATAATAAAACATTATGTGATTCTGGATTATTTTGATAAGCAGTTACATTATTCATATCTGATTCAAATTCTGGTGCTGGAACAGTTTTTCTTTTATTTCCTCTTACATATTCTACTTCTTCTAATATTTGATCATATGGTTTTTTCCAATCAAACATACAAATTGCTTCATATTTCTTTAATTTATCTTCAAATGTTTCTTCTTTTACTTCAACTTTCTTTTCTTCTTCACCTTCTTCTTCATCTTTCTTTTCTTCTTCACCTTCTTCTCCTTCTTCTTTAGCTTCTTTATCAAATATAAAATTAAAATGATCAGTATATGATGATTTTGTTATTAAATCAATTAATGTTTTAATTATTAAAGAATAAAATGATGAATTTACTGGTCCTGGTATTTCATTTCCTTCTTCATCTGTTTTTGGTTGTGAATATTCTTTTATAAATTGAGTTAAATATATATCTGTATTATTATCAACATCACATAAAATTTCACTTATTTTTTCCCATACAGAAGAATCTAAATCATTCATTGATTTTAAATTATTTAAATCAATACCACCTTCTTCATCATCTCCTCCCATTTTAGCATATTTCTTTAAAATTGCTTTAATATCTTCACCACATTTTTCTTTAAAATGTAAATTTAAAGTACCTTGAACTGAATCAAATACCATTTGTAAAATTTCATTAACATTTTCAACATTATATAAAGATTCATCTTCATAACAATCTCTTTTTGAAAAAGATAAAACAGCCATTAACATTCCCATTAAACCACCATAAATACCAATATAAGGTTCAGTTGTATCATTACCGAAATTACCAATTTCAGTAAATTCTTCATTTAATGCTTCACCCATTGCTTTACCATTATCAACAATTGATGCTTTAATTTCTTTTTTAATTCTTTCTTCTCTTCTCTTTCTTCTTCTTTCCTTTCTTTCCATTTCTTCTCTAAGTTTTTGTTCTTCTGCTTCTTTTCTTTTTCTTTCACATTGCTCTTCATATTTTCTAACATATTCTCTATGATTTGCAACAGATTCTATATGTCTATCTACAAATTCTTTATGTTTTTTTTCACGTAATGATTCTAAGAAATTTTGCATTACTTTAAATGCATTATTTAATTTCTCACTTCCAATTTTTATATTAGAATTAGAAATATTTTTAACAGTTGTTGAAGTATAATTTCTAAATTGACCTCTTCTAATAAGATCTTTAATTGAATTATCCTTTAAATTCTTCAAATAAGCTTTTGACATTACTCTAGAAATAAGTTCTCTTTGTGTAGTTTTTCTTAGTTCTCTTTGGACTCTTCTTTTTTCTTTTTTAGTATCATGATTAAATTTCAATTGGATTTCTCTATCTTCTAAATTTCTTAATCTTTTATCATCATCATTTTTTTTTCTTTGATACATAGCTTTAGCATCTCTTAAAGTAGCAATTTCATCTTCTTGTCCAATTTCTAATAAACTTTGTTCTAAAGTTTTACCAACAATAACAGTTAAAAGTGGTTTAACATCTTCATCAAAATTAAACAATTCACCATCTAAAATTTGTGTACTTTGATCTTTTCCAATTTTTTGTGGAATAAAACCTTTATCAGGATCAACATATTCAATTTCATCACTTTGAATTCCAAGATCAGCAGTTACTACTTTTTTTTCTTCTTCAACTAAATTTTTTGTTATATCAATTGGTTGATGTTGACGTTCAGGTTTAGGAATAAAAAGTTTATCTTTGTTTGCTACGTAACTTATTATTTCTTTTTTTGGTTTTTTTGCTTTTTTATTTTTTGCATTTGGATCTTCAAGTGATACAAGATATGGTGATTGTTCTACTCTTTGCTCAAATGTTAAGTATACTGGATTACCATTTGAGTAATCTCCACGGAAGAGTTTTTGTCGTTGAGGACGATATACATTTGATTGTCCTTCATTCTGGACGTTTATGTTGTTTGCTCTCATTTTTTATTTTTGATTTTATTTGGGAGTTATTATTTTTAATTTTTTATTTTTTTTATTTTTTTTGGTTTTTTATATTTTTTTTTTATTTTTTAATTTAGGTAAAATAGTAATTATTATTTAAGAGATTTTTAATTTTTTATTTATTTTATTTGAAATTTATTAGTTTTTATCAATTAAATGGGAATATGTTCAAGTATAAAAGAAGTCCCACAAAGTTCAAGGAGAAGTTCAAGAAGTGAAAAAAATGAAAAAAAATCTGAAAAATTAGAAATATTTGAATCAGAAAATAGACCAAAAACTGCTAGAATAAAAAATAAAAAAAGTTTAAATCAACTTGAATTAAATAATGATGTAATAATAACAAGAAATGAGAAAAATTTAGAAAATTTATATTCTAAAAAGAAATTATTAGGAAAAGGAGCTTTTGGTGAAGTATGGCTTGTAAAAAATAATGAACTTCAAAAAGATTATGCAATGAAAATAATAAAAAAAACATCAAATTCTGAATCAGAAGAAAGAGAAATAATGAATGAAATTTCAATATTAAAAACATTAGATCATCCAAAAATATTAAAAATATTAGATTTTTATTCAACATCAAAATTATATTATATAATAACAGAATATTGTCCAAATGGAGAATTATTTAATGAGATAATAAAAAAAGGTAAATTTGATGAAGGAAAAACAGCATTTATAATGAATCAAATATTCAAAGCAATTTCATATTGTCATTCTCAAAAAATAATTCATAGAGATTTAAAACCAGAAAATATAATGATATCAAAAAAAGAAACAAATGGTTGTCTTCAAGTAAAATTAATAGATTTTGGAACTGCTAGAATATTTAAAAATGGTCAAAGTCAAAAAAATTATGTAGGTTCATCATATTATATGGCACCAGAAATTTTAAATAGAAATTATGATGAAAAATGTGATATTTGGTCTTGTGGTGTTATAATGTATATTTTATTATCTGGAAAACCACCTTTTGATGGTAATGATGATAATGAAATTTTAGATAAAATAAAAATTGGTAAATATGATTTAAATTGTTATCCTTTTAATGATTTAAGTAATGAATGTATTGATTTAATTCAAAAGTTATTAACTTATGATCCAAAAAAAAGAATTAGTGGAAATGAAGCTTTGGAACATAAATGGTTTAAAAGAAAAGATTTTATTAATAAAAATAAAATTAATATTATACCAAAATCACTTGCTATTCAAATGATTGATAATATGAAAAATTATAATAAAAATGCTAATCTTTTATATTGTGCAGTTATTGCATATTTAGTTCATAATAATTCAAATGATGAACAATGTATTGAAGCAGGGAAATTATTTAATAAAATTGATTTAGATGGTAATGGTAAAATTGAAAAGGATGAATTAAAAAAAGGTTTATTAGAATATTGGAAATTATCAGAAAAAGACATTGAAAAAGAAATAGATGAAATTTATGATAATATTGATACTGATCATAATGGTTTTATTGAATATGAAGAATTTATAAGAGCTGCAGTTAATCCTAAAACTTTTTTATCTTTAAATTATTTAAAATATGCTTTTAGATATTTTGATACTGATAATTCAGGTGATATTACTTTTGATGAAATTAAAAGAAGATTTATGCAAAATGCTAATAATAATAATGAGATAGTTGAAAAGGAATTAAAAGAGATTTATGATATTGTTGATATTAATCATGATGGTTCTATTTCTTTTGATGAGTTTTGCAAGATGATGAAATGTATTTTTAACTCATCATAATTTTAATTTATAATTTTTTTACTCTTTTATTTTTTTTATATTTTTTTTGCAATTTTAGTGTTTAATTATTTAGTTTAATTATTATATTTATTTTTAATAATTAAAATCTTTCTATTTTATCACAAATATATTTTTATTTTTTTTAAAATATTTAATTCAATTTAAAACTAACTAAAAAAAATAATATTTTTAATAAGGATTAGGAAAATCAGTATTTCCATCATCATTCTTTTTATCATTATTATTTTCTCCACTTATAACTGACTTTATATTTTGAGCAGTATTACTAGGAATATCAGTAATAGGTTTGTTATTATTATTTTGACTAGAATAAGGATTAAAATTAGTTCCACCTTCAACTTGATCTGGATTAGGAAATACAACAGAATTTTTTTCAAAATTCATATTACTAAATTTAGGAAAATTATTAGTATCATTATCATAATCAATTTTTGGAACCATATTCTCACTATCTTTAAAATTAATACTTTGAGAAGTAGTTGGTCCATTAATAGGATCTTTGTTTTGAATACTTGGATTCTGATTAAATGAACCTCCATCTGATAAATGTGAACCATCATTATTATAAGGATTTTGATCTATTTTAAATAAAGATTCATTATTTGAAGATTGATTAATATTTTTATCTGTGTTTGGATTTGGAAAATCATTATTATTATTTTGAGGGAAACCAAAACCACTTTGTTTATTTTCATTTTGTGGGAAATCACCAAATCCACTTTGTTTATTTTCTGGTTTTGGAAAATCACCAAAACCACTTTGTTTATTTTCATTTTGAGGAAAATCACCAAATCCACTTTGTTTATTTTCATTTTGAGGGAAATCACCAAAACCACTTTGTTTATTTTCTGGTTTAGGAAAATCACCAAATCCACTTTGTTTATTATCATTTTGAGGGAATCCAAAACCACTTTGTTTATTTTCATTTTGAGGGAATCCAAATCCGCTTTGTTTATTATCATTTTGAGGAAAACCAAATCCACTTTGTTTATTTTCATTTTGTGGGAAATCACCAAAACCACTTTGTTTATTTTCTGGTTTTGGAAAATCACCAAATCCACTTTGTTTATTTTCTGGTTGTGGGAAATCACCAAATCCACTTTGTTTATTTTCTGGTTTGGGAAAATCACCAAATCCACTTTGTTTATTATCATTTTGAGGGAATCCAAATCCACTTTGTTTATTTTCATTTTGTGGGAAATCTCCAAAACCACTTTGTTTATTTTCTGGTTGTGGGAATCCAAATCCACTTTGTTTATTTTCTGGTTGTGGGAAATCACCAAATCCACTTTGTTTATTTTCATTTTGTGGAAAACCAAAACCACTTTGTTTATTTTCTGGTTGTGGAAAACCAAAACCACTTTGTTTATTATCATTTTGAGGAAAACCAAAACCACTTTGTTTATTTTCTGGTTGTGGGAAATCACCAAAACCACTTTGTTTATTTTCTGGTTGTGGGAAACCAAATCCAGAAGCTTTTGGAAAATCATCATTTGATGGTTTTGGGAAATCCATATTATTATTTACACTTGGATTAGGAAATTGACCAAATTGTGATTGATTATTATTATTTGAAGGTGGCTTAGGGAATAAATCATCATTCTTATTTACACTTTGATTAAATTGAGATTGATTATTTGTAGATGCTTTTGGAAATTCATTATTATTATTATTATTTATATTACTATTTTTTACATTTTCATTATTATTAATATTACTATTATTAAATGCATATGGATTTCCAAATTGACTTGATTGATTATTATTTTGTTGGAAACCCATTTGTGATTGTTGACCATATGGATTTTGTTGAAAGTTCATTTGTGATTGTTGACCATAAGGATTTTGTTGGAAGTTGTTCATTTGTGATTGTTGTCCATATGGATTTTGTTGGAAATTCATTTGAGATTGTTTTCCATATGGATTTTGTTGGAAATTCATTTGAGATTGTTGTCCATATGGATTTTGTTGGAAGTTCATTTGTGATTGTTGTCCGTATTGATTACCACCAAAATTATTATTTCCACTCATTGCTTGATTAAAATTACCAAATCCACCATTATCATTATTTCCTTGATTATTCATAGCTTGATTAAAATTCCCAAATTCATTTCCTCCTTGATTATTATTATTGTTATTATTATAAGGATTTAATCCACCACCACCTTGATAAGGATTATTATTACTAGAATAAGGATTAAATCCTTGTCCTGAATATTGTCCATCTAATTGAGGACCTCCAAAATCAGGAGGTTGTATTTCTTCAGGAAATTCAAAAGGAATTTTATCTTCTTTACACAATTGTTTCAATCTAATTATAATAAAAGCATCAACAGCAGGTTTAACTTTTAATTTCTCAACTAAATTAATATTAACTAAACCATCAGCATTTGAGTCAGCTTTAGAAACATACATATTACCATATTTTAAAAGAATTAATTCTCTTAATTTATGTAATTCAGCAACTTCTAATCTTGAAGATGCAAATATGACTGTATCTAATGGTGCTCTTACATCAGGAGGACATTCATTATATGTCATAAGATATGTTACTTTTTCTTTTAATATTTCACAAATTGGACCTAAAATATCATAACAAGTTATTGTATCTTCATCACGAATTAAAGTATCCATCTTTGCTTTTGCTACATCTAAGTTGTTTTCTTTTAAACATTTTCCTATTTCTTGACGTTTTTGCTTTATTGAATATACCTTTTTATTTCTATATAAAGTCAATTTTTGTTTGGCTACCATTATATAGGTTTTCACTTCATTTACTGTTGGAATTTTTGGTGAGGTTTTCATATTTTTTTTTTTCACATCATTACCCATTTTTTATATAATTTTGTTTTATTATATTACGATTATATATCTATTATTTATGACTATTTATTATTAATTTTTAAATTATGTTATTACTATTATAAAAATATTAAATTATATTTTTTCAAGTTAATTTAATTATTTTATATTAATTTGAAAGGTATTTTAAATAAAAAAATAAAACTAATAAAATTCAATTTAAACCTAAAATATTATATTAAATTTATATAAAAAAAATAAAAATGGATTCAATATCAAAGTTAAATCAAGATGTAAAACATTATGATCCTCATGTACGTCAAAATGCAGTAATAGGATTTGGTCGTTATTTTGAAGATGATAATGCAAGAAATTCTTTAAAAGATGAAGAAAAAGCAAATATTGTTGCAACACTTTTAACTTGTTTAGAACCAAAAGAAAAATCAATTGAAGTAAAAGGAAGAACAATAAGAATTTTCAGTCAAATAGCAAAATATTTAAAAGAGGCTGAAATTATTCAAATTTTTTCAAGAATAATAAATTATCTTTCAAATGAAAAAGCAGAAGGAAAAGATATTTATGTAACATCTATTAAAACTATTTTTAATTATTGTCCTGCATCATCTTGTTATATGATTGGTAAAGTTATTGTTCCAGTTCTCACAAAAGGAATTGAATCCAAAAATAAAGAAATTATTCAATTATGCTTAGATGCATTTACTGATTATATTAGAACTTTTGATTATGTGTTAATAAAAGAAAATACAAGTGTAATTCCCAATAAAGATTCAATAATTCAAATTGTTGTTAATTATATTACAAATGATGATATAACTCTTCAAACAAATGCAAATCATTTCATAGGAGAAATATCAATATTATTAAATAAAAAGCAAATAGATTATTTATCAAATACATTATATGATTTATTCAAAAGTGCTAAAACAGTAAATGAAAAAATTTCAATATTTAACACATTATCATCAATAGCAAAATCAAGTGCAAATAAACAAACAGATTTCATTGATAAAATTCTTCCAATAATATTAGAATATACATCATTAAATTTCTTAGAGAATGATCCAAGTGATTATGATGAAAAAAATAATTTAACAGAAAGTGCATTAAATCTCCTTGAAACATATATAAATAAAATTTTATCATCTCTTGAAAAAAATTCAAATAAAATAATTGAAAATAGTTTAAAATTAATAGAATATGATCCAAATTATTCATATGAGAATGCAGAAATGGATATTGATGAAGGAAATTATGATGAATATGAAGATTATGATCAAACAGATTTTGCAAATATGGATGATTCATCATGGAAAGTTAGAAGAGCTTCATGTCATATTTTACATGCTTTTCAAAAAAGTGGTCATCAATTTAATTCTGAACACAGAGAATTAATTATTAAAAAATTAGTTGAATGTTTAAGAGAACATGATGAAAATACTAAAATTGATATTATATTATGCTTAGTTTCATTTTTATCTATTATTGTTTCTTTTGATGAAAATGATAATGGATTAAAATTAAAACATAAAATAAGTTCTTTAGGTGATGATTTTATTCAATCTATTGTAATTCAATTAATTGAACATATTAAAAAAGATTTAAAAAGTAATAATCAAAAAATAATTGAAAATGTATTAAAATTATTACCTGCTCTCGCTTCTGCTGGTGCAAGTGAAGTTATTGCTGATTTTGATTCATTAAAAGAAGCAATTAATAATAAAATTTTGGTTAATAATACTAATATTATGACATTTTTTGATTTTCTTTCTCAATTATTTATTTCTAATAGTGAAAGTGAAGATTATGTTTCAATCTTTAAAGATATAATTGGTTATATTGAAAAAGGAACTAAAAATGAGTTTTATAAAATTAATATTGCTGCTATTGATGCTGCTGTTAATTTAATTCCTATATTAGCTAAAGATAAAGTAAATAATAAAAAATATATATTGGATTTATATAATAATATTTTTCCTAAATTTAAAAAAGATGATATTGATCCAGAATTAAAAAGTTCTTTAATAAATATAATGAGTCAAATTATTATTGATTGTGGTGATATTTTAGATGAAAATACTTTAACAACTTTATTTTCTATTTATTTAGAAAAAACACATAATGATATTATTAAACCAAAAATACTTTCAATGTTAAATAAAATAATAGATAATTCAAATAATTTACCATTAGTAAAACCAATATCTCAATTAAAAAAAATGTTAATAGATACATTAAAAAGTTCTCCTCTTCATGTTCAATTTTCAGCATTAGGTTTATTAGAAACAATATATAAAAAATATCCAAATTCTTTTAGTAAAGATGAAAAATTATTTGTTGATTGTTTATTAAATATGAAAAGTGAAGAAAATTTAATATCATCAATATATAATGTGTTAAAACAAATGAAAAATATTTTATCTCCAACTTTATTAGAATATGTTTTAAAATCAACTACAAATAAATTAAATACACTTCAAATTTCTGGAAATCAATTAGATTCTTTATTCGAATTTACAAAATTATCTTGTTCTCAAGTTCCTGCAAAACAACTTCAATTAATAATTAATAATTATAAAAAAGATTTAAAAGTTTTAAAACCAAATTTATTATATTTTATTTCTATAATTGCTTGTGCTTGTGAAGAAGAAAATAATTTTATTAAAATTGCACTTGATGATTTATCATCAAGTAAAGATGAACAAGAAATTAAAAATGCTTTAATTTTAATTGGTGATATATGTGAAAATTCAAAAAATAAACATAATGAATTAATTCAAATTTTAGAATCAAAATTAGAAACTTTTAAAGATGAACATAAAAATTTAATAAATGTTGCAATAGGAAAAATTGGATTAAATGATCCATCATCTTTTATTCAAAAAATTATAAAATCAAATCCATCAATTTCAATATTTACATCATTAAAACAATTTTTAACTTTAATCTCAGAAAAGAAAATAACTTTATCAGATAAAGATTATGAAACATTATTTGTTTATTTAAATAATGATAAATTATTTGAAAATAATGAATTAAGTGATATTTGTGGTGAATGTCTTGGATTAATAGCAGAACATAATGAAAAATATATTCCATTATTTATAAAAGGATTAAATGGTAATTTAAATAGTAAAAAAATTTTTTCATATGGTATTAAATTTATATTAGGTAAAAAAAATGAAATATCAAAACAATCATTAGAATTATTAATACCAAAATTAATAGAAGGTTTAAATGATGAAGATTTAACAGTAAAAGAAAATTCATTTAATAGTTTATTAATGGCAGCACATAATTATAATGAATATATTAAAAATAAATATAATGAATTAATGGAATATTTCAAAATATATCATAAAGTAAATAAAGATTGGATTCAAATTGCAGATTTTGGTGCAGGAATGAAAATTATTAATGACAAAGGAATTGGTATTAGAAAAGCAATTTTTGCTACTTTAAAAATATTTGTTGATAATTTTGGTTCTAAACTTAATGTTTCAGAAACTATTCAAATTTTAATTAATGGTTTAACTGATAATGAAGATATTCAAACTACTGTTTTTGCTTGTCTTGTTAAAGTTGCTCATATGTTTAAATCTGCTTTTGTTTCTCATGTTGATAATTTATGTGATACACTTAAAGGAGTTTTTGATAAAATTAGAAGTGAAGAAACTAAAAAAGATTTTTCTGATAATGTTAAAAGATTATTTGATGAATTAAAAGAAGAACATGATATTTCTGAAAATCCTAAATTTGTTAATTTAAATGAAGAAATATCAAAAGTAATTTCTAGTCAAAAATAATAAATATATAAAAAAATTTCATTAAAAAAATTAATTTAATTATAATTAAAATTTTAATTTCATATTCTAAAATTCAAATTAAATACTTAATGCAAGTTCCTACAAATTATGAAGATATAATAAAATTATTAATTGTAGGTGATAGTTCAGTAGGGAAAACAAATTTTATAACACAATTTATAGATAATAAATTTGATGATAATTACAATCCTTCAAATGGATTTGATAATAAAATATCATTTTTAAATATAGATAAAAAATTAATTAAACTTCAAATTTGGGATTCTATAGGTAATGAAAAAGATTTATCTTTAAATAGAAGTTTATTTCTTAAAGTACAAGGAATTATTTTAATATATGATATATCAAATTTAGATAGTTTTGAACATATTGTAAATTGGATTAAATATATTAAAAATGTTAATGATAATATTCCTATTATTTTAGTTGCTAATAAATGTGATTTATATGAAGAAAGAATTGTTACTCAAAAAGAAGGAAATGATTTAGCAATTAATTATAATTTTACTTTTGTTGAAACTAGTGCAAAAAATAATATTAATGTTAAAACTACTTTTATTAAAATTTGTGAAGAAATTATTGCTAAAGCTGAAATGAGAATGAATAGTATTGATAGTGATATAATGGATGATGATGATAGACCATATTATTTAAGAGAGTTAATTCCATATAAAGATAAAAGAAAAAATAAAAAATGTTGTTGTTGTTAATTTATTTATTAATATTATTATTTGTATTAAAAAAAAATGCTAAAATTATTTTAAAGTAAAAATAATGAATAATAATTATATATTTTTAATTCTTTTTATAAATATTTTATTATTAAAACTCTTTATAATTATATATCATTTATAAATAATTTTTTCTTATTTTTAAAAACAATCAAAATTAAAATATTATTTTTTTGAATTTAATTCATTTAAAATACTTTCATTAATTTTTTTTAAATTATTTTTTTCTTCTTGAATATTTAAATAATTTTGTTTATATTCT
>JAEEGK010024289.1_pt1 | contig 12581 bp, 12 predicted proteins | sample 8958771 | NCBI WGS metagenome assembly JAEEGK01 (sample SAMN16246547, study PRJNA631951) | gut metagenome | biome: gut microbiome; feature: rumen; material: SC-attached | host: Bos | place: Iran: Karaj | collected 2018-10 | reverse complement strand
ATTCCTTGCCTTCGGTGCGGACAAGGCCTGCTTCCTTGGCGGCGTTCCAGCTGCCGTGCTTGAGGAAATCGCTGTAGCTGAGCGTTTCGGCGCGAATGAATCCGCGTTCGAAGTCCGTGTGAATAACACCTGCGCACTGCGGTGCCTTGAAGCCTGCGTGGAATGTCCAAGCGCGGCATTCCTTTTCGCCTGCGGTAAAGAACGTGCGGAGGCCGAGAATTTCATAGCCTTTACGAACAACAGAATCAAGTCCGGATTCTTCCATGCCTAATTCCTTGAGGAAGTCTGCCTTGTCGGCCGGTTCCATCGCGGAGAGTTCTTCTTCGATCTTACCGCTGATGACAATCACGTCGTGGCCATGCTTCGCGGCGTATTCCTTGAGCTGATCGACGTAGGCGTTACCCGTGAGAATATCGTCTTCCTTGACGTTTGCGCAGTAGAACAGCGGCTTTGCGGTGAGGAGTCCGAGGTCCTTGACGATGAGTTCCATTTCGTCGCTGTCGTGCATTACGGTGCGTGCGGCGCGGCCTTCTTCCATGGTCTTCTTCAAGAGTTCGCAGGCGGCAAGGCGGGCCTTCGCTTCGGCGTTGCCTGTGCGTGCGGATTTCGCTTCGGTCGTAAGGCGCTTTTCGACGGTGTCCAAATCCTTGAGGATAAGTTCCGTTTCGATGACTTCCACGTCGCGAATCGGATCGACGGAGCCGTTCACGTGGATGATGTTTTCGTCGTCAAAGCAGCGCACCACTTCCATGATGGCTTCGCATTCGCGGATGTGGGTGAGGAACTGGTTGCCGAGACCTTCGCCCTTGGAAGCGCCTTTTACAAGACCTGCAATGTCCACGAATTCTGTAACGGCCGGGACGATGGATTTCGGGTTGTAGACCTTCACAAGTTCATCGAGGCGGGCATCCGGGACGCTGACCATGCCGACGTTCGGGTCGATGGTGCAGAACGGATAGTTGGCGGATTCTGCGCCTGCGTTAGTGATTGCGTTGAAGATTGTGCTCTTGCCTACGTTCGGGAGGCCTACGATGCCGCATTTAAAACCCATGATAATCTCCGATTTGTGGCGCTTGTAATCGCTTTATCCTATAGCGATTCTAGTCACCTGATTTTTGCGATGTAAAGGTAGAAAATTGCCCTTTAAGCTTAAACGTAAAAATCTAAATTTGCCGCGGTTTTAAGGTGCTGTATGGCAACGGATGCGTTAAAGACGAATATGGATATGTTGAACGGGCCCCTCGGTCGTAAGATTCTGAGGTTTGCCGTTCCGCTTGCGGCGACAAGCATTTTGCAACAGCTGTTCAATGCGGCTGACATTGCCGTGGTCGGGCAGTTCGCTGGCGACAAGGCTCTTGCTGCTGTCGGTGCGAATACGTTCGTCATCAACATGCTGATAAACTTGTTCGTAGGCATCTCTGTTGGCGTGAATGTCGTCGTCGCGAATTCGATTGGTGCGCAGAGCTATCGTGCCATTACGCGCAGTGTCCACACGTCTGTAATCGTCTCGTTCATTAGTGGGATTTTGCTCTCGTTTATCGGAGTCTTTTTTGCGCGGCCGATCCTTTCGGCAATTTCGACACCTGCGGATGTCTTGGATTTGGCGGTGCGCTATCTGCAAGTCTATTTTGCAGGCATTCCGTTTGTCATGCTGTATAACTTTGTGGCGGCAATCCTGCGTGGCAAAGGCGATACAAAGCGCCCGCTTTACGTGCTCCTTGCAACGGGCGCTATCAACGTGTTGCTGAACGTCCTCTTTGTTGCGGGCTTTGGCATGAGTGTTACGGGTGTAGCGCTTGCGACCGTGATTGCAAATGCGCTGAGTGCGGGGACGTTATTCTACTTCTTGCTCCACGAAGTCGGACCGTTCAAACTCGAATTCTGGAAACTGAAAATTACGCCGGTCTTTCTCGGGCGCATCATGCGCGTGGGGCTACCGGCGGGGCTTCAAGGCGTTGTGTTCTCGTTTAGCAATGTCTGCCTCCAGTCGGCCATCAACAGTCTCGGTTCTGCGACTGTGGCGGCCTCTGCTGCGGCGCTCACTTACGAATTCATTGTCTATTACTGGCTCAATTCGTTCTCGCATGCGTGCGTGACATTTGTGGGGCAGAACTATGGGGCGAAAAATCTGGAGCGCTGCCGTAGTGCAGTCCGGTGGACCATTTTGCTTGCGACGACTTCTACGTTTGCGTTGAGCATGCTTTGCTGCTACTTTGCAAAGCCTTTGCTTTCGTTGTATACGTCCGATCCTGAGATTATTGCGACGGGTTCTATCCGCATGTACGTCGTGGTTGGTGTGCTGTTCATCAACGTCTTTTTGGATGTTTTCTCTGGTGCACTACGTGGCATGGGGCAGTCTTTGGCTCCGGCGCTGACTTGCGTGGTGGGTGTCTGCGGTATACGAATCCTCTGGGTTATTTTTGTTTTCCCGCAGTACCGTTCTTTCGCTTCGCTGATGGTGGTTTACCCGGTGAGCTGGATTGTCACCATCATGGTCTTGGCCGGGATTTACATTTACAGGGTAAAACACACCCATTTTTAATGTAAATGTTTATTATCTGATTCGCCCATACGGGCGCTATTGCCAATTATTTGACATTTTGTCAACGGATGAAAAAAGGCCTTTTGAGATAAAGGCCTTAAATAAAGATAATTTACGGGTATCCTAAAACTGCCGATTTGGGATTGGATTCAAAGGCATCAATTAGTGTTGGAGAATTGGTGCTTCTGTATCGGATGGAGACTCGGATCACTATTCTTCATGATACAAAACTTAGTGACCTTGACCGAACAGAGTTTTCAATCCCAAACGGCCATTTCTTTTTGCAGAAGCAGGCTCGTTTTCACGAGCCTTTACTTTTTCTTATAGCAAGTCGTCGAGGTTGATGCCGTACATTCTGACGTTATCAATCCAGATATCCGTGCCGTTGTACACAAAGATGGTAAAGCGCGTAATCTTGTTGCGTGTCACGTCCCAGCCGTGGTAGCTTTTTTTGTCCGGATTTGTGAAATCGGATGGCTTGATGGCGACACGAGTCCATTCTTCGTTGACACTTCCTTTATACGAGGTCTTGTAGTTTGTATCGGATTCTACACTCGTCTCGAGGAATACTTCGAAATCCCCGCTGCCCTTGAGCCAAACTTCCACGGAGTCGAGTCTGCTCAAGTCGTGCTGGTGCGCGGCTATGCGCGTCCCGATGACAACGTAGCGTCCGAGCTTGTTCGCCTGGTACTGCACATGCAGCATGTTCTTGCCGAAGATGGTGCTGTCAGCCTTTTCGATGCCGTTGGTCGGCTTCTGGTCAAGGTTGTTCTTGACCGTTGCACTATCGTGCGGTTGTACGTACCAGTTGTAGTTAAGTGGCGCGGGCAGTGCGTTTAAGTCGGTGCCTGCTTCGAAATTCAAAACCTCGACGCTGTTGAGAGCCTTCACGAGAGAATCGCTGAGACCTTCCCAGACTTTGACATCTTCAATCTTCTTGGCCTTCTTGTCGCCCCACATGAGCATCCACGGCCTGACTGTATCGGCGGCGCTTTCGACGCGGATGTTGAGCGTGGCGCTATTGATGCTCGTATCCCAGCCGTCGATTTCAAACGGAATGAGGTTGTTGCTTCCGTCGTAGAGGCGAATGTCACTTCCGTCCTTTTCAGCCTTCGAGAAGTCGAAGTTCTCTTCAGTCAGGCGCAGGACGAGTACGGTCGGGAAGCTGAGCGGGCGCATCCAGTCCGAAATCAAGTCGGAAGGCATAAAGCGGATGGCGTTCTCGGGGACGACCTTGTTCGGGTTTTCGATGAGGCCGAGGTCAATTGTGTCGTTCGAGGTCACAACTGCGGATGTTCCGCCAATGGAGCTGAGGTCTTCGGAATCCCATGCGCTCACGGTGACGTTTCCGCACGGAGCCTTCTGGATGACGAACTGTCCGAGCGTATCGGTCTTGACAATGGTGTTCACGCCCTGTACGGCGACCCAGGCGTAGTTGGCGGAGTCCGGCAAATCAACAAGACCCTTGACCGTGCCGACCGCTTCGAGCGAAGCGCTGTCGAGCGTGTATTCGTGGTTCAGGTTGTTGAGCGTGTACTGCAAGACGATAGAAGAATCGCCCTTAGTGAAATTGATGGTGTAAGATCCGTTCTGGTGGCCGTCGATATGCACCCAACCGTTTGTATCGGTTTCGCCTTCGTAGGTGTACTTTACGGCGCTTGTTTCGGCAGTGTCGGCTACGTACCAAGAGGGGAGCACCTGGTAGCGTACTTTGGCAGCCGGTGCACCGTCGTCAAAAACACGGATGGCGATGGCGTTTTCAATTTCCGTCGTATTCCCTGCCGTGTCGTTGCTTGCTGTGCAGGCAGCGAGGAGACCAAAGGGTACCAAATAAAGAAGCTTGTTAAAATTTTTCATTTTATTTTTCCTTCTTCTTATTGAGTGCGACGGGGAATAAAGCGAGGTTCAACTGCATAACGCGATCGGGGACAATGCACTTATCGACGCGGATCTGGATTTCTTTGCGGAATTCCTTGAGCATCTTCTTGAGGTCTTCGAATCCCTTGGAATCGACTGCCATGGTGATTGTCGAAATGTCGCGGTTCTCTGGCGGAATTTCATTGAGCGAGCGGATGCCAAACTGCATGACCTTCGAATGGAAACTGCGGATGGCTTCGGCCTTTTCGGCGCCTTGGACCGTGATGTGCGGGTCGGCGAGGCGGACTTTGCTGTTGTTGTTGATCGGCTGGATAAAGCCGAGCGACTTTAAAATCTCGATGCTTTCTTGCGCCTGTTCTTCGGTGATGGGCGGAATCACGCTGCTTGCGATTTCCGGAATGTCCACGTTGCCGTGTTTCACTTCGATGAGCGCTCTTACGACGATAGTCCACCAGGCGCTTAAATACTTGAGCTCGTTGTCCTTGAGCAAATGACGCTTCACATCGCGGAGCTGGAATGCCTTTTGCAAAATTTCAGCTTTTGTCTTTTCGGATTTTGTGCGCGATGCGACAATCAACAAGTCAAAGTATGCGGCCCCGCGACCGTCCAGTCCGAGCATTTTCTTTGCGGCGGGGACTGCATGAACGGGGAGATTGCGTTTTTTCTGAACTATATAGTACGCATGACTTGAATCCAAGCCAAGCGTTTTGCCGAGAGTGCTGAAGGAATACAAGGAGTTGTGTTTCTTATGCTCCAAGTAATAATCCTTGATCATATCCCGGTAGTCATCGTAATCAAAGATTTCTGCCATAACCAAACCTATACTAAATATACTTTAAATTCTTTTCGGAAAATTATTAGATTAATCTTACCATGCGAAAAAACAGAAGTCAATCCCCAAAGGGATCGTTATTTGTGGTACTTTTGGTACTCTTTATCTTTGTTGCGTTCGTTTTTATCACCTATAGCAAGAAAAATGCCGAATTTGAAGAGCGTGAAGCGATGGTTAAGGAGACGAATGATTGCCTTGCGGCGGGTGACTGGAAATGTGCCGAACGCAATGTCCGTGAGCTTTTAAAGGCAGAACCGAACGATACGAACTTGCGAATGCATTTGGCGGGGCTCCTGCTTGAGCAGGAACGCTATAAGGAATGTGAAAGTTACATTGAATCTTTGGATTTTAAGAGCGAAAAGCTGGATTATTTTATCGAAAAAGCGAAGCGCCTAGAACAGGAAATGGAAAATCTTGGCGTCGAAAAGTCGATGCATTTTCGTTTGGAATTTGATGGTAGTCCCTCTAAAAAAGATGTGATGGAAGCTCTTGCCGTTTTGGAAGTGGCGTACGATTCGATTAGTAATTTGTTCGATTTCTTGCCCGAAAACAAGATGAGTTTGGTACTGTACCAGGAGAAGGAATATCAAGGTGTGGGACCGCGCCCGGACTGGGTGGCTGCTGTTTTTGATGGCAAGTTGCGTGTGCCTGTGAACTTGATGGCTTACCGTGAAGTTTATCGCCCGGTGTTGTTCCATGAATTGACTCATTCCTTTGTTCGTTCTATGACGCGTGCGCAGGTTCCGCTGTGGATGAACGAGGGCATTGCGCAGGTGGTTGATGGCTCGCATAACGATGAGCCTCGCCCAATTGGGTCGTACCCGAATCTCAAATCGCTTACGGACCCTTTTGTGAACGAATCGGACACAGAAAAGGCAAAGAAACTTTACTGGTTCTCGAGGCGAATGGTCCAAGAACTTTTGTGGCGTGATGGCGGCGGTGCGGATGCGTTCCGCAATTTTGCAAAATGCTTGCAGGATTTGCATGAGCTCGGAACGGATGGCGCTTTGAAAAAGCATTATGGAATGACCGCACGGGATTTGTTGGAGTCTGTAAAATGAAAAATATTGTGATTCTCGCGACGGGCGGTACAATTGCTGGCGCGGGTGAGCTAGGTAAGGATATTGGGTACAAGTCGGGCTCAATCAAGGCGCAAGCGCTGATTGATGCGATTCCGGAATTGAAGAATGTGGCAAATATCTGCGTCGAGCAGTTTTGCAATATCAATTCGGACGATGTTACCTCTGAAATTTGGCTTGCTTTGGCGAAGCGGATTCAGGAACTCTTGCAGCGCGAGGATGTGGACGGTATCGTGATTATGCACGGGACTGATACGATGGAAGAAACCGCTTTCTTCTTGAGTTTGACGCTAGGTGGTTCTGCTCCAAGTGCCGCCGAAATTGCCGCGAAGCCCGTGATTATGACCGGCTCAATGCGCCCCGCAACTGCAGCGGAACCTGACGGCCCTGCAAACCTCCTCTTTGCCGTGAAAAGTGCTGTGGAAATGAGCGCGAAAAATGATGCGACTGTTTACGTTGCTTTTGCGGGCAAATTGATGGACGCTCGCTCGGTGCAAAAAATTCAAGCAAACGATTTGGATGCTTTTGCTGAATTGTCATCCCGGACTTCGTTCCGGGATCGCCATCTCGTAAATGCAAAAAAATCGTTCGATATCTCGAACTTGCGCGAATTGCCGCGCGTTACCGTTCTTTACTTTAACGCCGATGCCGATGCCGAACTCGTACGCTTTGCGGCGGAACGTTCGGCAGGGCTTATCATTGCTGGCGCTGGCGCTGGAGAATTTTCTCGCGCATGGGCGGATGCGATTACTGATGCTGTTGCAGAAAAGAAAATCCCCGTCGTGATTTCGACGCGAATCAATCGTGGTAGCATTGTCCCGGAACAGCTTCTTGTGCCAGAAACGATTGCTACTTACGATTTGCCTCCTGCAAAAGCCGCCGTGCTTTTGCGCCTTGCATTAACCGTCACGAATGACCCTGCGGCCATTCAAAAGATTTTTCTAGAGAGCTAAAAAATGAAATTCCTCATCCAGCGAGTCACTAAGGCTCAAGTCGATATTGAAGGTCAAACCGTCGGTAAAATTGATAACAAGGGATTTCTTGTGCTGATTGGCGTAGGCGAGGGCGATACCCGCGAAATCGCCGACCGCTTCATCAAGAAAATGCTTGCGCTCCGTATCTTTGCCGACGAAAACGGAAAGACGAACCTCTCCATCAAGGATGTCGGCGGTTCGCTTTTGCTTGTTTCTCAATTTACGTTGTATGCCAATTGCAATAAGGGCAATCGCCCGACGTTCAATGGAGCTGGCAACCCGACACTCGCCAATGAACTATACGAGTACATTATTGAACAGTGCAAAAAAGAAGTTGCCATTGTCGAAACCGGAAAATTCGGTGCCGATATGCAAGTGAGCCTCGTCAACGACGGTCCATTTACTATAATGCTAGAATAAAGCCTTGCGCATTGGGACGTAGTCCCATCCAGTTAAGTCTTGTTCTGCAAAATGTTTTTGGAGCTTTATATGAAAGTTTTGCAATTTATGTTGTTGTTCGCGTCAATGCTATTCGTCTCTTGTGCGGGTTCGCGCGATAGCGCTCCCGAAGGCGGCGACATGGCGGATGCTCCTTGCACGGAATGCGGCACGCAAGGCGATATCGTGCTGAAAATCACGGACGAAAAATTCTACCGAGAATGGAACCAGGTCGCATTTAGCCGTATCGATTCCAATGCTGTTGTAGGCGTTTTCCCTGCGCTCAAGGTGACGGCGACCCGCCCCGAAGATTGCAAAATGTGCCACAGCTTTAGCGCCGATGCTCTCGATTTTGACTTGGCGCGCGTTGAAGATTCCTTGTTTGCCAAAGCGTTCCCGAAAATGCAACGAGACTTGATGATTGTCGGCATGCGCGTCCCCGATGCGGATTCCGCTTACGTTGATTCTTTGTCTGTAAAGCTCCTTGCCGAAAAATTCGTGGAAGGCAAACGCTTGGATGACGTGACTCCGTGGGAAGAGCGCGATGGCGTGGAACAGACGATTGCACGCCAATTGCCGTTTAAGCTAAAGGACTTGTTGAACGGAATTGCTAGCCGCTATGAACTCCGTTATTTGACGATTCCGTTAGTGTTGAATGTGGAAATGGACCCTGATTTGGGCAAAAAAGGTGGCTTCACATGGCAAATTGTGTGGAGCATGTGGGATGCCCGCTACGGTGAACTTGTCGCCCTTACATACTCTAAATTCACCGCCGCAACGACGACTCGCGTGGCGCCTGAAAAGGAATGGGCAACGCCTTTTGCCGCTAGACTCTGGAAACTGCTCAACACCGACGTCGCGCATTTCGAAAACCACTGACCAATTACTAACTTTAAAAACATGAACACTCCTTTCTACGTTTTTATGAAGCTTTTGCCGAAGAATGCCGCAAGTCGCATTTTCGGTGCCTTTACGCGTTTGCGCATCCCGTTCCTGAGCAAAATCGCTCGCAACGCCTTTGCTAGCTATTACAAGCTCGACATGTCTGAATCGGAATACCCGCTCAGCCATTACAAGAACATCGGTGAACTTTTTATCCGCAAGCTCAAGCCAGGTATGCGCCCGGTTGCCGACTGTGCCGAAATCGTAAGCCCGGTCGATGGCGTGCTTTCGCAGACGGGAACGTTTGATGGCGATGACCAGAACTTGATCCAGGCGAAGGGCAAGACTTACACGCTCAAGAGCCTTTTGCGTAGCGAAGAACTTGCAGAACGTTTCAAGGGTGGCGCCTTTGCGACGATTTACTTGGCTCCGTTCAACTACCACCGCATCCACAGCCCCGTCAAGGGCGACCTCGTGCTTTCGAGCTATTGCCCGGGCACGCTTTGGCCGGTCAACGCAGGTAGTGTAGAACGTGTCGAAGGTCTTTTCTGCATCAACGAACGCTTGACGAGTGAACTCCGCTTGGCGGACGGTTCCGAAGTGCTCGTGGTCAAGGTCGGTGCGACAAACGTCGGTCGCATTGGCGTCGTGTATAACGATTCCATTTTGACGAACGCCGGCAAGCTCCCGCGCGACAAAAAGCGCTTGGACTGGATTCCGAATCAGCAGTACTCGTTTGACCGTGGCGATGAACTTGGCCGCTTTGAAATGGGCAGCACCGTGATTCTCGTGGTCGACAAGAAAATTCGCGAACGCCATCCGGACTTGTTCAAGTCTCGTCTTGGACAGGCGGTGAAGGTGGGCGAGGCTCTCTAGTTGGTCTCGGTAAAGCGTTTTATTCACGATGAACCAGCGCTATTCAAGGCTTCGAAAGCTTTTGTAGCGCTTCTTTTCAAGTGCGCTGATCCCGTAGTTTATGTTGCTCAAAAAATGCCCACGGCAAATGAACAAATTGCGTGGACATTGCTTGGAACGGTCTTATTCCAGGATCGTTCTTACCCCGATATTTTACGCCTTCTCGTGAAACTGTACGAGCGTTTCCCGGGTGATAAGCTTTGGTCCTTACCTGTGCCGAAAGGCGGTGAAATTGAAGAGGTCGTGGAACAGACGTTCAATAGCCGCAACTGGACAGTCTTTGAACATGTCTCCGGAATTTTTTGGAGCGTTGGGCTTTTTGTTCGCCATCACCCGGATTTGGCCGCTTGGGTTCGTGAACGCACTCCCGAAGAAATGTGGCGAGACTTGGGCGAAATCTACTTTATGGGCCGCTCAAATCCGCGCCCTAAAGCGTGTGCCGCGATTTACCGCTTGCTTGCCCCGCAGCCGCTTGGCCTTGGACTTACGTGCCGCGACAATTCTAGGATGCCGCACCTGCCGCTTACGATGGGCGCTCGCCGCTTCCTTGCAATGCTTGGGCCTGCGAAGGAATCGAACTTTGCAGAGCTTGAGCCTGCAAAAAAACAGAAACTCGCGAATGAGTATTTTATCGCGCTTGCCCCGGAGAACCCGTATTTTGCGGCGCATTCCCTCCAGTTCTTTTTGGAGAACGGGAGCGAGGGCTTTATTTGCCGCGAACTGACATCGCATTGTGCCAAGTGTCCGCTTTATGAGTATTGTAATTACGCCGAAGTCCGCAAACGTGATTGATGTATGCTAAATTTTAAGAGTATGAATCGTTTCCTTTCGGTGTTGCCTAAGTTTGTCTGCGTTTGTGCTTGCGCGGCCACATTTGTTTTGTGTGCTTGCGAACCGAAAGAAGAGGAATCTGTCGATTATACGGAATTGTGCTACAACGACAGGTGGCCGATGGATGAAATCCGCATTGACGATAATCCGAACGATGATATTAAAGCTCTTGTGAAGCGTGTTGATTTACGTTATCCGATGAACATGACGGGTGACACGCTTGATGTGACGATTCTTGAATTCAAGAGCGATGTGTATGCGCTCGATTATTACATGAACAGTGGCCGCTTTCAGGGGATTGTCCCGATTTTGCGCGGCTCTTTCCTTGAACAAAGTATCCGTTCTGCGGCTCGAATCTTCATTTTCAAGCACGATAGCTTCCGCCGCTATGAACGTAGCGACCTTGAAAATTACGTCCGCCAGTTCCCGAACGCAAGACACGGCGGGTTCCCGCAGGAATTCCTGAGCCTCCCGTTTGAACACCGCGAACCGGGGCGGACCTCGATTCAGACGAAGTATTTCATTGGCGTCAAGGCCTATTTCCCGGTGCTCGCCCAGAGCTACAGGGACTCCGACTTGCAGTGGAACGTTGCCCGCAGCTGGGACCTTGTCGAAGAGAACGACTTTATCGCCTGGGGCCGCCAGCTGAACATTGTGCAACCCAAGGGCATTTACCGCGAAACCTCGACGCTTTACTTTAATGCGGGCGAGGGCGTGAACGGCATGGCAACGAGACTCCCGGGTGGGCGCGTCGTGGCCGTGTGGGGCTACCTCGACTGGTCGGATCTGGAACGCAAGTTCTTTACCGCCAGCGACCGCATCTACAGCGCTAGGTATTAATTTTTATTACTATATTCAAAATATGGCTATTGAAAAACTTGCAGAAACTCTTTTGGAAAAGCTCCGCTACATCACGAAGGCGGAAACTGTCATTGGTGAACCTATCCAGGCGGGCGAAACAACCGTCGTGCCTGTGAGCCGCGTGTCCGTTGGCTTTGGCTTTGGTGGCCACCAGAACAAGGGCGATACGTCTGCATCTGGCGGTGGCGCTTCGGTCGACCCGGTCGCGTTCCTCGTCATCAAGGGCGATGACGTGCGCATCATGCCGATTACCAAGGATAGCTCGCTCGTGTCGAAAATCATGGATATCGTCCCTGATATTACGAATAAATTTGCTAAGAAGCCCGCTGACAATTAAGAAGTTGTCGCTGAGCGCTCTTTTGTGTTTGTAATGTCCGCCTTTGTGCGGGCATTTTTTGTGTGTTGAAAACCAAAATTTCAAAAAATGGCCGAATTTACGTGAAAAATGCAATGTCTCTGCGAGTATTCACGTAAAAAATTATGTTGTTCATTGTTTTTGGCTCGTTTTGCTGGTTGATTCTCGTTGAAATGGGACTTTTCTGACTTGAATGAACTCTAAAAAAGTGGATGTTCAGCTGTTTTTAGTGAAAAAATTCTTCTTTTGTATGTGTTTTTACGTGAAAAATTTAATTGTTTCTCTGGTCTTCACGTAAAAAAACGCTTTTTTGAAAAATTTTCAGGTTTTTACATGTTTTAAATGGTTAAAAAACGAATTTTATTGGTCTTTTTCTCTCTTTTTGTGTTTTTGAGAACTTATTAAATTTTTGAGAACATTTTGAGAGTTGTTGGTTTTGTGATATTTTGCAAAATTATGTTTAAAAATGGGTTTTTCTATTGACATTCGCAATTTAAAAGAGTATCTTTATTCATGTAAAAACGAGAAAGTGAAAGCCTTTGGGTGTATATGGGTTAGTAATTTTGAGAACAAAAAGAAGGCCCTGAACGTACTCGTTAGTTTTACAAGACCGTGTTTGGTTGTTGGGGTCTTGTAAAATGCCCGGCACGGGGATATACGTGCCACGAAATCCTCCTCCAAGGCGCCGTAATGGCGTACTCCTAACACAAAAAATAGGACCTCCTCATACTCCATGAGGAGGTTCTTCTTTTATAGTCTGGCGGCACTTTTTATTATCTCATGCCCGCTTTGAACGGGCATCACCCTTAAACAGAATAAACGAAAAAGCCCCGGCACTAGGCCGAGGCTTTCTCAAATGCGTTGCGCGGTTAATTAACCTTAAAACATTGGACTTTCGCTTTCGCTCAAGTCCAAGTTTTTGGGCTGTTAGCCCAACACTTTCTTTTCGAAGTCGCCGAGACAGTCAACGAGAGCCTGCACGCCTTCGACCGGC
>JAEEGK010024288.1_pt1 | contig 12581 bp, 12 predicted proteins | sample 8958771 | NCBI WGS metagenome assembly JAEEGK01 (sample SAMN16246547, study PRJNA631951) | gut metagenome | biome: gut microbiome; feature: rumen; material: SC-attached | host: Bos | place: Iran: Karaj | collected 2018-10 | reverse complement strand
GATGTGTCATTTGGAGAGGTTAAACAGTACTGAGCCTTAACCTCAAAACACAAGCGGCATTATATTTATTCCGACATATTTTTGATATATGGTAACTCCGGCAAGTTTTTGAAACCGTATAACTTAACAGCGTTTTCGCCGAGGAAAGCTGCTTTTTCGTCGTCGGTGAAGGCATTGCTCTTGATCACAAAATCGTACGACATCTTGTATGTAATGGCGCAGATGGTGCGAGGATAGTCGCTGCCCCACATCAGTTTGTCGATGCCCACAAGGTCGGCGGCTTCGCGGATGGCTTTTACGGCTGAGGGGAACGGATAAAACTCGCTGTTGTAGAGCCAAGTAATGCCGCCCGATTCGATATAGACGTTGGCATTGCGGGCAAGAAGGATTTGGTTTTTCCAATTCTTAGTGGTGGCAAGTCCAAAATGTCCTATGGCAATTTTGAGGTTTTTACATTCAGAAATAACTTCCTGAAATTCAGCAATCTGCCTTTCGTTGTCGGCAAGGCACATCGAGAAAATCATCTGTTTTTCTTCCATATATTTCATTGCCGGCAGAAGGTCTTTCATTGGACGGTTGATACGGTGTCCTGGAATTGCAATACCTTTGAAACCACGTGAATACAAGGCTTTTACATCGTTTAAAATGTCGTCGGCAGAAATTTTTTTCTCAGCTTCGGCATTTTCGAGACCAAGGCGCGGCATTCCGCAAACAAAGAAACGGTTGGGATATTTGGCGGCTACCTCTTGCAAGTAATCGTTTTGATAACCGTCGATAACTTCCTGTACCACAACCGCTCCGCCAACCTGTGCATAATCCATATTGGCAAGGAAAATTTCGGCTGTGTTTCTGCCGTCAACCATAAAAGGCGGCAGCATTTGGCGTTCGCCGTCAAAAAACATTGAGCGTCCGCGTGTGGTGGTGTAGAGGTGTTGTCCGTCTACTATGGTATCTTGTTTGAGCCAAAGGTGGCTGTGAGAGTCTATAATATTCATAATCAAATAGTTATTTATTTTTTATCGTATTCTTGTTTTTTCTTTTCATACCAATTTTTCATAACATAAAATGCTTTTTTCTTTTCACCCTTGTCGGAAAAAAGCCCCTTTCTGTTGTAATAATCCTGAACGTCGTTCAAGACACGGCGCGGCGAACGGAAATCTTTCAAAATCCAAGGCGTTGTACCCGCCAAACCGTCTATTTTATCAATCATCGCAACGTTTTCTTGATACAAGTTTTCTTGAAACTCTTCTGTCCAACGCTGATTTTTTGCGCCGTGATAACCGTATTTTGCACCACCGCCAAACTCACTGATTATCACCGGTTTATTATACGGAATCTCCCAAGTCATTTTCGGAGCATCGTTTACGTCTCTATACCAGCCGATGTACTGATTAAAACTGATAACGTCAACATATTTATTCATGTTGTCCTGCAATTTGTTGTGATAATTTGCCGCCGAGGTTACCTCCATCGCCATACTGATAAGACGCGTAGAATCCAAACTTTTAGCGTATTCAGAGAGTTGCGACAAAAATTTTTCACGCGTCTGACCATGAGGCGTTTCGTTAGCAATAGACCAAATTATAACGTTTGCGCGGTTTTTGTCGCGGTTTATCATATCTTTTAACTGGTTTTTCGCATTAGAGAGCGTTGCGGGATTTTCCCAATCTATCGTCCAATAAACAGGAATTTCAGACCAAACAAGTATACCTTCTTTTTCTGCTTCCCTAACCATAAATTCATTGTGAGGATAATGAGCCAAACGCACAAAGTTACAGCCAAGTTCTTTTGCCCATGACAAAAGTTGTTTTGCGTCTTCAACAGAATTTGCACGCCCGCCGCCGTTAGTTTTTTCTTCATGAATACTAATGCCACGTAAGAATATCTGTTTGCCGTTAAGTAGAAGTTTTTTACCGTCAGTTTCGATTGTACGAAAACCTATTTCGTCTTTCAAAGTGCTTTCGTCAAGTTTTAAAATCACGGAATACAGTTTCGGATTTTCTGGCGACCAAAGGGTTAAATCCTTGAATTTCAAAACGCCGGAAATTTTGCCGTCAGAGTTAGAAGTAAACGTACGGTTGATTTTCAACTCAGGAAACGTAATCTGAACGGCTTTGCCTTCCTCGTTTTTGTTTAAATCAATGCTGAAATATATTTGCTTTTTGCCCGTTTTGTCAATTACAAAATTATAATTTTCGATGTAAACATCGTCTGTTTCTATTATGTAAACGTCTCTTGTAATGCCGCCGTAATTCCACCAGTCAAAAATCTGAGTAGGAACATTTGCTTTTTTTCTTTTGTTATCAACCTTTACGATAAGAAAATTTTCTCCGTCTTTTATAAAATCAGTAACGTCATAATTAAAAGGTGTAAAACCGCCTTCGTGTCTGCCCAAAAGTTTGCCGTTAAGATAAACGTACGCTTCGTAATTTACAGCACCAAAATACAAAACCGCACGTTTATTTGCTTTTTTAGAATAGTTAAAAGATTTTTTGAACCAAAGAGTTCCTTCATAAAAGAAAAGTTTTTCGTCTTTGGTGTTCCAATCGGAAGGAATCTGCATTTGAGGTGCCTTGTCAAAATCGTATTCGATTAAATCTTCTGGACGTTGTGGTTTGGCGTTAAGAAAAAATCCCCAAGGCGTGGGATTCATTCTGTAATCATAATAGCCCTCTTCCTGAACGTCAACGATATAATTCCACGCGCCGTTCAAAGAAGTCTTTTCGCGGTTAAGTACATTGCCTAATTGTGGAATCTCCTGCGCAAAACCCGCCGAAACTACGGCTGAAAGTGTTAATGCCGTTAAAAATCTTTTCATATTCTGCATTATTTATAAAAATCCCGTACACTTTCAACGGCAAAACCGTGGTGTACGGGACTATTAAGTAAGTTTAATAAAAAAACACAAATTATTTAGCCTTATCAATAGCCGAGCAAATAAGGTTGAAAATATCATTAATTTCACCTATTCCGTTGATTTCTACGGCTTTGCCCTGAGTTCTATAATAGTCTGCAACCGGCAAAGTCTGCTCGTTATAAACCTTTATGCGGTTTTCGATAACGTTAACGTCCGCATCGTCGGCACGGCCTGAATCTTTTGCGCGGTTCAAAAGTCTTGCTACCAAAGTGTCATGGTCAGCACTCAAACAAAGGAAAGTGTCAAGTTTCAAACCTTTCTTAGAAAACATTTCGTCCAAAGCCTCGGCTTGTTTTACTGTACGGGGAAAACCGTCGTAAAGAATACCTTCTGCATTGATGTTTTCATCAACTTTTTTTTCCAACATGTTGATAATGAGTTCGTCAGGAATCAACTGACCTTTGTCCATGTAAGACTTTGCCTTAACGCCGAGTTCTGTGCCTTTTGAGGTTTCTTCTCTTAAAATATCACCCGTCGAAATGTGAACGAGGTTATATTTTTTTTCAATCAAGGCAGACTGTGTGCCTTTGCCCACGCCGGGGGCTCCGAAAATTGCTATGTTTAACATTTTTTTATAGATTATTTTTTTAATTTTTTTCCGTTGCAAATTTATAAAAGTTTTCAACAAATCGTATAAATTTCCGGCAGATTTCTTCCGTATCCGTCGTAGTCAAGACCGTAACCGACGATAAAATCATTCGGTATGTTAAAACCGATGTAATCCACATCGAAACCGCCTTTGAAACTTTCGGGCTTGAAAATCAGCGAGGCAATCCTTATGCTTGCCGGATTTTTCTGTCTCAACTGCGACAAAATCGACTTCATCGTAAAACCCGTGTCAACAATGTCTTCTATTATGACAACTTCCTTGCCTTCAATGTCGGCGTTAAGACCGATTAATTCCTTAATCACGCCCGTCGAAGTAGTTCCCTGATAAGAAGCAACTTTTACAAATTGTATAGTACACGGTACTTTGATGTTTTTCATAAGGTCGGAGGCAAACATAAAAACTCCGTTTAAAATACCGATAAAAAATATTTCCTTGCCATTATAATCGGCGTTGATTTTGTCTGCTAAATTTTTAACAGTTTTTTTTATTTCATTTTCGCTGATACTTACGGAAAATTTCTTATCTTTGACGATTATTTCATTCATTGTTTTGACGTTTTATTTAACGGCACAAATTTAAACAAAAGAAAACAAAATACAGAAAAAAATTATAAAAAAATGACACCGTTAGTAAGTATTATTATGGGAAGCACCTCCGACATGCCTGTAATGCAGGAGGCTGCGCAATTCTTAAACGATATGCAGATTCCCTTTGAAATCAACGCATTATCCGCACACCGCACACCCGATTTGGTGGCTGATTTTTCCAAAAACGCCGCCTCACGCGGTATCAAAGTTATTATCGCCGCAGCAGGCGGAGCGGCTCACTTGCCGGGCGTTATCGCGGCTTCAACCTCCTTGCCTGTTATCGGAGTGCCGATAAAAGCCTCTATGAGCATGGACGGTTGGGATTCTATTCTGTCAATTATCCAAATGCCTCCCGGTATTCCCGTGGCAACAGTCGGAATCAACGCTGCTAAAAATTCTGCAATTCTCGCTTGTCAAATTCTCTCTCTAACAGACAACGACATTAAAAACCGTGTTGAAAAATTCAAAAACTCGTTAGCAGAGAAAATAGCAAAAGCAAATGCAGATTTAGCAAAAATAAAATTCGACTACAAAACCAATTAAACCCAAGAGATGAAATTTTTAAGCACTTTAATTTTATCGTTAATTATTGGCTTTCAGGCGGTTGGACAGAACTATACATTAGAAGCCAAAAGAGGTGTTTTGCCCGGTAACTACAATTACTGGGTTTGCACCCCGCCCGATTACACTGCAAAAGACACTATCGAAACAGATTCAATAAAAAAATTTCCGCTTGTAGTTTTTCTTCACGGCGCAAGTCTTTGCGGACATGATTTGTACAGAGTAAGGCGTTACGGCTGTCTTAACGCCGTTCAGATGGGAAGGGACATCAACGCCGTTATCATAGCCCCGCAAAATCCAGGTGGAGCATGGAATTCCAAAAAGATTTCCGACATAATGGACTGGACAACAGAAAATTATAACATCGACACCAACAGAGTTTATGTTTTAGGAATGAGTCTCGGCGGATACGGCACAATAGATTTTTGCGCCACTTACCCAGAAAAAGTGTCTGCTGCGATGGCTCTTTGCGGCGGCTCGTCAGGACAAGGCGAAATCTCAAACCTCGGAAAACTTCCACTCTGGATTATTCACGGCACTGCCGACCGCAGAGTTGGAATAAGTTGTTCTAAAACAATAGTTTCAGAACTTGAAGCCTCTCAAAACGACTCACTTTTGATGTACACATGGCTCAAAGGCGGCAGCCACAGCGCACTCGCAAAACTTTTTTACATGGACAAAACATACGAATGGCTGTTTTCGCACTCGTTAGCGGATTCCGTAAGGCAGGTCAACAGGGATTTTTCAGTTGAAATGTCAGACCTTCCGCACGCTTACGAAAACCTCACGAGAACTCAAAACAGAATCACCGTCATCGACACCGCCTCATACGCTGTAAGGCATTACGTACCCGATTGTCCAGACTGCGAAATCTGGGTCGTAAAGCAAGGCGATGTTCTTGTAAATATAGCCCGTGCAACACACACAACGGTTGACAACATCTGCCGTTTGAACGGAATCACAAGAACTTCCACGCTCAGAATCGGACAGAAACTTAGAATCCGCGCCAAATAAAAATTTACCCGAAAGGGTAAATTTTTGTATAAAAAAAACTTGTAACTTTGTAACGGATTTTTATACACAAAAACATTATAAAGTTACATCGATGAAACACTTTTTATTAACACTTTTAGCCGCCGCTGCGTGCTGTGCGGCTTATTCGCAGGAAACACAGACCGTGTGTCAGGGCGCAGAAAAATTTTACCATATAGAAAACCCCGTTGAAAATTCGGAATATATATGGTTCATTTCGCCCGAAGATGCCGGCAAAATCACAAAAGACGAAAACACAAACGGAAAGGTCTCCGTAAAATGGGAAAAAGAGGGTACGCTTTCAGTTTACGAAGAAAACACCGACGGCTGCCAAAGCGAAGTTTCTTTCGTAAAAGTAAAATTTTCAAAAGCACCCGAAGCGGAGTTTGACAATGCGCAAATATGTTTTACGGAAAACCTTCAATTTGTATTTCCTAAAAATTCTGTTCCGCCGCTAAAAGTAATCTACACGGTTAACGGCACTGAAAAAATTGCAGAAAACATCACAACAGAAAAATTCACCGTTGAAAAAATTGCCGGCAAATACAAAATCATAAAAGTAACCGACGGTAACGGCTGCGAAGGGTTCCCGACAGTAAACAATACGGCAGAAATCGCACCCGAACTCAAAACATTAACCATAACCAAAGACTGATTATGAAAAAGATTTTTTGCATTTTTATATTTTTAGCGGCGGTGTTGTGTGTCAAAGCGCAAGGTAAGTTTGTGGCGGACTACACCTTTGAAGCCACGGTCGGCGAGGAAGTTGCGCTCAATGTCAGCGGACTTGCCGATAAAAATTTTTCCTTTCTCGCTATACAAATGAAACAAAACGGTGGTATGAAATACCGCATTGAACAACACGGCGACAAGTGTAAGGTTTATCTTACATTTCCATACGAAGGAACATACGATTTTGATTTGTTTGAACAATACAATCACAATACTCGTTGCATAAATTCAACAGCAGTAAAAGTTATTGTCAAAAGCAATATTGAACCTGAACCAGAGCCTAAACACGAGCCTGAGCCAGAACCCGAACCGCAACCTCAACTCGACCCGTTCATTCCTGTTGAGCCGGAAATTGTTACGCCGGTAGTTTATGAAACCTCTGTTACGGAAGATGAACAATTCGCTTTAAAAATATCGAATTATAATCCTGATGCGGTTTTAACGTTTTCCTCTCCCGATGCCAAAGTTGAGTGGCAGGACGAATTAACGGGAAAAATTGCACTTTCTTATCCGAAAGAAGGCGTTTATGTTGTAACGGTTACGCAAACCTTGGGCTCTTGCAGCAATTCTGTACAAATGCGGATTACTGTCAACCCCAAAAAAGAAGAACCGCAACCAGAACCTGAACCAGAACCTGAGCCTGAGCCGCAACCAGAACCCGAACCTCAGCCACAGCCAGAGCCAGAACCGCAGCCTGAACCTCAACCTGAGCCTGAACCTGAGCCTGAACCTGAACCCGAACCTGAACCCGAACCTGAACCCGAACCTGAACCCGAACCGCTGCCAGAACCTGAGCCAGATCCAGAGCCGGTTATCACGCCGGAGGAGATAAAAGAAATTGAGTTGACTATTCCGAACGTTTTTACTCCCGACGGAGACGGAATAAATGACTATTTTCACATAAACTACGACATACGGCCTCAGTTTTTGAGCATTGAAATTTTCAACCGCAACGGTCAGAAAGTGTTTTCGTCAAAAAATCCTGATTTCAAATGGTCAGGCTCTGACTGCCGTCCGGGAACGTATTTTTATTCGGTTCTTTACAGCGACGGAAAGGCTGCAAAAAAATTATCAGGTTTTATTCATAAATTATAAAAACGAGACAAAATTTTTATGATTTCAGCAGCATTGCCGCCTGACGCAACATTGAGATAAATTCTTTCGCGGAATTTTTTAAATAAGAGTTTTTCAACGTGTGAATACAACCGTCCATATCGTTGTCGGGTTCGTCAAGAAGTACCGCCCGTAAGCCGTGTTCGTTTAAAACCGTTGACTCACTCAAAACAGTAACGTACTGAGTGTTACGTATCAAACGGAAAAGCATGTGAATATAATTGATTTCAACTTTTACGCGGAAAGAATAATTTTTGCCGTCAATAATTTTTTCAAAGGCATGTCTGGCTTGAAGCCCACGCGACGGCAATGCAAAATCATAACGTTCGAGTTCTCTAAAAGTTACGGTCTTCTGCTTTGCTAACGGGTGAAACTCGTTTACAATAGCAGAAAGACTATTTTTGAAAAGCACTTCACTATTTATATTAGTGTAATGCGCCGTCGGCTTAAAAGCCAAAACAAAATCCAAATCATGTTTAACAAGTTTGTCCATAAGTTCTGACATAGGAGCGTACTGAACGTTGATTTTTATGTTAGGATACCTGTTCAAAAACTTCAACATTGTCTCACTTGCAATACTGCTGAAAGAAAACGTAACCCCGATATTAAGTTCGCCCGACTTCAAATCTTTTAAATCAAGAAGTTGTTGTTTGCAAATCTCCGAACCGTAAACAATCTCCTTAGCAAGAGGTTCAAGCAACCGACCTCCCTCCGTCAACATCACGTTATGAGGATTGCGCTCAAAAAGAGGCTGACCAAGTTCTTGTTCAAGATTCAAAATCTGCTGTGAAAGCGTACTTTGGGTTACAAAAAGTTCTTTTGAGGCGACTGAAAAATTCAAGGTTTCAGCCACCCGCAAAAAATATCTCAGTTGTCTTAATTCCATAACAATATAAAAAAACGCCGCAAAGTTACACATTTTTTTCCAAACCGTTAACTTTTTACTATCGTTTTTAACGATAGTAAGACTTCGTTTTTTTGGATGTCTTGTTATCGAAACAAACTATAACAAACGCTTGCACGGAAGTTTTTTTAGGCGTAATTTTGCAACGTAAAACTTAAAATTAAGACATCATGGATTATAGTTGGTTTATTGTTGCAGCAGAAGTGCTGTTGATTTTTTTCGGTTTAAAATTGTTCATAAGACACGAGTATAAAAACGAATCAAAACCCAAACACAAAAACACTTCGCTTTAATTTAAAAAAGTATTTTGGCCCGCAGTTTCCTATAAACGGCGGGTCAAAATTTTTTTTGGCAAAAAATTACTTGTTTTCACAAAAAAAATAGTACATTTGCCAAATCTAACAACAATCAAAACATAGATAAAAAATGGCAAACATTCCCGAATTTAAGTATGCCCCGATGTTTCAGTTGGGCAAAGATGAAACGGAATATTATCTCCTTTCAAAAGAAGGCGTTTCGGTAAGCGAATTTGAAGGCAAACCTATTTTAAAAGTTAGCCCCGAAGCCTTGGAAAAACTTTCTCAGCAGGCTTTTCACGATGTATCGTTTATGCTCCGCCGCTCGCACAACCTTCAAGTTGCAAAAATCTTACGCGACCCCGAAGCCTCTGAAAACGACAAATACGTTGCTTTAACATTTTTAAGAAATGCAGAAGTTTCGGTAAAAGGTCAGTTGCCGCTTTGTCAGGACACTGGCACGGCGATTATTCACGGCGAAAAAGGTCAGCAGGTATGGACGGGCTTTTGCGACGAAGAATACCTTTCAAAAGGCGTTTATAACACTTATACTCAGGACAATTTGCGTTATTCTCAAAACGCGCCTTTGAGTATGTATGAGGAGAAAAACACCCGTTGTAACCTCCCCGCTCAAATCGACATCGAAGCAACCGAAGGTATGGAATATCGCTTTTTGATGGTAACCAAAGGCGGCGGCTCTGCCAACAAAACATATCTTTATCAAGAGACCAAAGCAAGGATTCAGAATCCGGGAACGCTTGTTCCTTTCCTTGTTGAAAAAATGAAATCTCTCGGTACGGCTGCTTGTCCTCCTTATCATATCGCTTTTGTAATCGGCGGAACGTCAGCAGAGAAAAACCTCTTGACCGTAAAACTCGCTTCAACGCATTATTACGACACACTCCCGACCACCGGCGATGAAACAGGCCGCGCTTTCCGCGATGTTGAACTCGAAAAAGAACTCTTGAAAGAGGCTTACAAAATTGGTCTTGGCGCACAATTCAGCGGTAAATATATGGCTCATGACGTGAGAGTAATTCGTCTTCCAAGACACGGCGCAAGTTGTCCGATAGGTCTTGGCGTTAGTTGCTCTGCTGACCGTAACATCAAGGCAAAAATCAACAAAGACGGTATTTGGATTGAAAAAATGGACGATAATCCAACCGAACTTATCCCCGAAGAACTCCGTCAAGCAGGCGAAGGCAACGCTGTTAAAATCGACCTCGATCAGCCGATGAGCGAAGTTTGCAAGATTTTGACAAAATATCCCGTTGCAACAAGACTTTCACTAAACGGCACAATCATCGTAGGCCGCGACATCGCACACGCAAAACTCAAAGCAAGACTTGACGCAGGTGAAGACTTACCGCAATATATGAAAGATCACCCGATTTATTACGCAGGTCCGGCTAAAACTCCGGCAGGAATGCCTTGCGGTTCAATGGGTCCGACAACTGCAAACAGAATGGATCCGTATGTTGACGAATTTCAAGATCACGGCGGTTCTATGATAATGTTAGCGAAAGGCAACCGCACCGAGGCTGTTACAAATGCTTGTAAAAAGCACGGTGGATTCTATCTCGGTTCAATCGGAGGTCCGGCTGCAATCCTTGCTCAAAACAACATCAAATCAATTGAATGTGTTGAATATCCCGAACTCGGAATGGAAGCAATTTGGAAAATCAAAGTTCAAGATTTTCCGGCGTTTATCCTTGTTGATGACAAGGGCAACGACTTCTTCAAACAATTGAAACCGTGTGCGGGTTGCACGATAATTTAACTTTTTTATTTTAGCCGCGAAAAAAAATTCGCGGCTTTTTTTATTCTAAAAAAAATTTGACGGTTAGAAAAAAAATTAATAATTTAGCCCCTCAAATAATTGAATAAAATGTTACGTTCTAAACTGCCGGAGGGCAATTATACCCTGTTAAATCAAATATTTGACTACGCAAAAAAAGACGACGTGATTGATTTCGCATCGTCTTTGCCTGACTGTAATATACCGCAGGAAATCAAAGACCTCGTGGTAAAATACATAAAATCAGGCAAAAACCAATATGCACCGAATATAGGTATACCGGAATTAAGGGCTGCCGTTTGTGATTATTATTTCAAACGGTATTCTCACAAATACACTCCGGAAAACGAAGTTACAGTTACCGAAGGCGCGACAGAAGCGGTTTGGGCGGCTATAACTGCGGTTGTCCATGAAGACGACGAGGTCATAATCATTGAACCCGCCGCCGAAAACTACGTGCCTGCCGTCAGAATCAACGGCGGAATCCCGGTCTTTGTAGCCATGAAAACACCCGACTACACCATCGACTGGAACGAAGTAATCATGTCCGTAAATCAAAGGACAAAAATGATTATCATCAGCACGCCGCACATTCCGACAGGAAAACTTTTGAATGAAGAAGATTTCAGAAACCTTCAAAAAATCATCGTCGGCAGCAAAATAACTGTACTTTGCGACGAATCGTTTGCAAACATCTGTTTTGACGGACAGTTTACGAGCATTTCAAAATTTCCGCTGCTCGCAAAACAGACAATCTTAATCAGTTCGCTAAGCCGAGGTTTCAACGCAACAGGTTGGAAGTCAGGTTTTTGCATTGCACCGCAAGACTACACTGCCGAAATCAGAAAAATTCATAATTACATCTGCAATTCCGGCAATTCCGCACTTCAATATGCAATGACGGAACTTTTGAACACAAAGGCAGGCGTTTTTGACCTCATAAGGCAGGAATACAGGGCTAAACGTGATTTGTTATGCACAATGCTTCAAGGCAGCAAATATCAACTCACGCCCTCGCAAGGCACTTGGTTTCAGACGGTTGACTGTTCAAAGGCGACAGACATGGACAACAAGGAATTTGTTTTGAGCCTTGCAAAGGATTTCGGGGTGGCTGTAATCCCGATGTCAGCGTATTATCATGACAAAAACCGCTTCAACGCAATCAGGATATGTTTTGCGCGTCCCGACGAGGTTATAAGAAAAGGCGTTGAAAGACTGATAAAAGCGCAGAAAAAATAAGAAAATTAACACGTTTTATATAATATAAAAAATGGCACAACAAGAAGATCTCTTGAAAAAAATCATTTCGCACTGCAAGGAATACGGTTTTATATTTCCTTCAAGCGATATTTATGACGGTCTTGCAGCCGTTTACGATTACGGTCAGAACGGCGTGGAACTCAAAAACAACATCAAAGAATATTGGTGGAAGTTTATGACAAGGCTTCATGAAAACATTGTCGGCATTGACGCGGCAATTTTTATGCACCCTAAAACTTGGGAGGCTTCGGGACACGTTTCGGCTTTCAACGACCCGCTTATCGACAACAAAGATTCTAAAAAACGTTACCGCGCTGACAATTTGATAGAAGAATACCGCGATAAACTTTACGCTAAAATCGAAAAAGAAGTTGAAAAGGCTCAAAAACGTTTCGGCGACAAATTCAATAAAGAACAATTTGTCTCTACAAACGAAAGAGTTTTGGCAACACAAAAAGAAATCGACGAATTAACAGCCCGTTATGACAAAGCCCTCAACGCCAATGATTTGGAAGAACTCCGTCAAATAATAATCGACTGCGAAATCGTTTGTCCTATTTCAGGAACCAAAAACTGGACGGAAGTACGTCAGTTCAACCTTATGTTCCAAACCAAAATGGGTAGCGTATCTGACGAACAGTCAACGATTTATCTCCGTCCCGAAACGGCTCAGGGTATTTTCGTAAACTTCAAAAACATTCAGCGCACAACGAGAAGAAAAGTGCCTTTCGGCGTAGGACAGATAGGAAAATCATTCAGAAACGAGATCAC